>Ga0315287_10000063_pt1 | contig 95013 bp, 80 predicted proteins | sample YL17G11_0_MG_FD_205037 | JGI IMG/M metagenome (GOLD analysis project Ga0315287, IMG submission 205037) | Sediment microbial communities from Yellowstone Lake, YNP, Wyoming, USA - YL17G11_0 | ecosystem: Environmental > Aquatic > Freshwater > Lake > Sediment | place: USA: Wyoming | collected... | reverse complement strand
TCGCCGTGCTTGGAGAGGGGGTAGGAGAGGCGCGCTGATGTCAGAACCGCAGATTAACCAGATTACACAGATGACGCAGATTCTAGAAGTATGGGGATAGAGAGGGGAGAAGCTATTGAACGCTGCGACTTGTCTCTGCCCATAACTTGCAGAGACTAGGTGCGAGGATCAAATAACCCTTAAGACCTCATCCCCCGTCCCCTTCTCCACCGTGGAGAAGGGGCAAACTTACCCTCGCCTGAAATCCCCGATTCATGCCCGGCATGGGCCGCTATGCCAGGAGAAGACGCCGTTGCATGAAAGGAAAAAGCCGTACTGTGATTTGTCGGCACCGTTTCAGGAAAAGAAATTGCCGTTGAGTGATTTGGCGGCGCCGTTCCAGGAAAAGAAATCGCCGTTCTGTCTGAGGAAATAGCCGTTCTATAAAAAGAAATAGCCGTTTCACCAGGAGAAGCTACCGCACCATCCGAAGAAATTGCCGTTCTGCCATTTGTCAAAGCCGTTGCATGATTTGCCGGAGCCGTCCTGCCTGAAGAAATTGCCGTTGCATGAGAAGAAGGAGCCGTTCTACAATCTGTCGGAGCCGTTTTACGAAAAGAAATAGCCGTTATATGAGGAGAACTTGCCGTACTGTGATTTGTCGGAACCGTTTTGTGATTTGGAAATGCCGCCGGGCAATTTGGCGGACCGGAATCATGAGCTGAAATTATCGCCGGATGATCTGTCGGACTGGAATGACAATCTGAAAAAAGGGGAGGGCCTTTTAGCAGACCGGAATCATGATCTGAAATCATCGCCGGATGATCTGTCGGACTGGAATCACAATCTGAAAAAACGGGAGGGCACTTTGGCGGACTGGAACCATGATCTGAAATTTCCGGCTGGCCCTTTGGCAGACTGGAATGATGAAGTGAAATCATCGCCACACGATCTGATCGACTGGAATGATAATCTGAAAAAAGGGGAGGCCCTTTGGCGGACTGGAATGGTGATCTGAAATTATCGCCGCATAATCCGTCGGACTGGAATCACAATCTGAAAATCCCGGCTGGCACTTTGGCCGACTGGAATGATGATCTGAAACTGTTGCCGGATGAAATTTCCAATCTTTTGCCCATGTCCGCCATGAAACCGGAGATAGATGCCCTCGATTCAAAGGCGGATTTAGATAAATTTCCCCTTCCACCTCTCCAACAATAAAACCGGCCCCGCCCCCCAGCGGGTGTACTTTATTGATCGCTTACATTGTTTTCCCTAACAACTTGCTGAACCCACGAGCGCGCCATTCGCGGATACGAACATCAATGGCGCGCAGGCCAGAAGATAGGCGATAGGGATTGCCTCGACGAAGCTCCATCGTCGACGTCAGCATAACGTCCTCACTTTCACCAGTACCTTTGTGCTTTACTCGGAGCAGCATGGAAGAAACCATGCGATCGTTGCCCCAGAACGGAATAGCCTTGGGAAACTCCATAGTGCCTCCTCGATTGAGTTCGCGGGTTTAACCCCCCGATTGGACCGCTCCGGTTGTTATGTGTCAGTCGTATTACCCAACAGATGCTTCTGTGATCGTATGGACTATGCCGACACTTATACCTTCAAAATCGGCCTCTTCAAAAAACGGTGCGTCGGCATTGAACTCTATGAGTTGCCTCAATCCGCCCTGTTCCGTTCTGACAACGTACCGAATCACTGTGTTAAGGAGGCGATAGGCTAAGTCATTCACAGGTACCGCCGAGTCAAGTGCGAACACCGGCTCCCCGACGTTAAGTCGAGAGAAGTGTGCAATCGCATCGTTTATGCTCTTGGCGAAATGGACATTGCGCAGAACCTGAGAAGCATTGTCGCCCCACGGAAAACCGAATGGGGGTATGAGTCCTCCCCGCATGAAGTGGTGATAGTACTCCTCGAAAAAGATGAACGCTTCCTTGGGATGCACGAACGGAAATGCGAGAGGCCCACCTGATGGGAAGTAAACGTTGTCTATCTCTGCCTGGGCCGCAAGTAGCTTATCAAAGGTAATTCGCTTCCTTGAGCCAAGGGATTTCTCAAGTTCCTTGGCCGAGACGAACACGAAGTCTCCAGGTTCTCGGTACAGGTAGTAGGACCCAAGACACCCAGAGTAATCAGGGATTACCAATTTCCTCTTCGGGAAAATGCCCATCACACCTTCGAATTCCGGCCAGTTCGAAAGGAAAAAAAGTTGTTCCTTGTCAATGCCCCATGCGTATGGCCTCGTTGTGTCACGTTTGGCCTGGACGATTGTCAGTTTCTGGAGTATTGGCGTCCCCCTATTCGTCAGAGTGGACACAACTATGAGATCGCCCAGTTCTTTCTTGGGTTTCATCCCATAGTAGTCGAAGACGACCTTGGATCGATTACCATGGGTGAACATGGACTCAAGCCTAAAGTGTCGACCATGATTTGAATTGAGCGATTCAATGGTGCGTTCAACAAGCTTCCCTTCATCGCCGTCATCTAGATAAACAGCGGCGAGTGCTCCTTGGAGGGCACCGCATACCTTCTTTTCATCACGGACAAACGTGTCGCTTCTCGACGCCTTGGCAAACTCGATGATCCCATCAAAAAATTTGTTCATATCATATACCTCACTTAATTTCCTCTCACATAGCTATATGTAATTTGAATTTATTACTTACTTTAATATATTAGTATAAGGTAGTTTATTTTGCAACTTTTTTCCAAAAATTTTATTGATTTTTCTTCGATATTGATTATAAAAAACCAATAGTTATACGAAATTGTCCAGCGGCGTAAAATAGTAGTAGACCGGTGCTAACATCTATATGGCCCTGGGGAAAGGCCAGGAGGAGCGGGGTGCTGGGTTGAGACTTCTCATCGGGGCTTGGTGGGTAGTCCAGCCTACCCCGCAGAGAGGTTATTGAATTTTGGATGAGGGTATGCGGGGGCTGGTGTCTGAACTATGATTGCTAAAAGGTATGACCATCCTGGCAGGAGGTAAGACGCCATGAGACCTAATCATCATCATAGTCAATCATTTAATCAGCTTAATCATAGTTCAAGACCATCTCCCCGGCTCTCCAGCCCCATACTTCTAGAATCTGCGGAATCTGTGTAATCTGGTTAATCTGCGGTTCTTACACAGGGGGCGCGGCACGCCGTGCCCCTACGCCATCATTCCCCCTATCCGGTCCCCGAGCGGAGTCGAGGGGCCGAGTGGAGCGATGCGGTGAGCCTGTCGAACCGTCGAGGGGCTATAGCAGCCGGGGCAGCTTTGGGGGCTGCCTCCGGCTGCTAGTAGCCTTTATGTCAGGAGGAGTTAATGATCCTTACTGGGTGCGGTCGATGTAGTAGTAGGCACGGATAGTGGTGGTGCCGGTGATGGGGATGCGTATTTGCCGGGAACTGGATTTGACGCCGTTGATGGTCACGTACAGGAATGGGATATCGAACTGTTTCTCCGGGGGAAGAGTCGGGTCTTTGACCGTGGCCGGGTAGGTGTACTCGAATACCTGGCCTTCCTCGATCTTAACCGTCAATACCGGTCCGCCCCCGCCAGACCCCTGGTTCGGCACCAGGTTCGTATCGCGCCAGGCAAAATCATACCCGCCATAGGTGACATCGTACTTGGGCAGGGGGATGAGCTTAAAGGTGCAATGCAGGGTGTGGTTGGCCTTGACAAGGGAGAAGTTGTATTGGTTGAGGGGGCCGACGGCACTACTGTCCACATAGACCTTGTCCACCATGTAGCGGTTGTCCGGCACCATGGCGAAGGAGATGGAATCGCCATACTTGACCAGGCTGGTGCCCGGCTCGATATGGCCGTTCAGCCCATACGTGACCTGGATGGTAAAGTAGATCCACTGGGTTTGCAGTTGGCAGGTGTGGTTTTCTTTGACGGAATCGATGCGAAAGGTTTTGACTGCACCGAGGGACTTCCCGTCCATGATCACATTCCTGATTTCTTTACCGGAATTGGAATTGGTATCGAAATTGAAGGTCACGGCCTCGCCCCATCTAACCTGCACCGAACCCGGGTTCATCTGGCCATCGATAAAAACCTGGCCGCCGCTCTCATGGGCCTCGGATACGGTGAAGTAAATCCATTTCGTCACCAGGTCTACGGCATGGTTCTCCTTGACCGAGTTGAATGTCCAGGTGGTGATGTTCCCGGCATTTTGACCGTCGATGGAAACATGATCGATCGCTTTACCGGCATTGGGATCGGCGATAAAGGTACAGGTAGCAGACTCGCCCCATCTTACCTTGACCAACCCCGGGTTCGGCTGACCGTTGATAGCAACCATGCCGCCGCTGCCGTGGGTTTCGGAGATGGCGAAGTAGAGCCACTGGGTGGAAAGGTGGATGACATTAAAATTGGCAGCAGTCCACGATTGAACTCACCTTAGGGAGGCAATTCTGTTCCGACCCGGCGAATCGAACGCTCCCCTGGTTTAGGGGGAAAAATTTCGATGTTTGAGCGTAAGCGAGTCCGAAATTTTAGTGAGATGAGCCGTTGGTCGGTCAATTGATGGACGGGTGAGTGAAACGTGGACTTGCTGCCGGTCGTATTTTTTTTCAATACCTGGATAAGTCCTCGCGATGGGCCTTAGAAGCGGTGGAACGCTGCGCCAGCTCGCGTTCACCCAATTTCACACCTTACATTGTGTGAAATACCCCATTTGACCAGGACTTTGCCCGGGTTGAGTTGGCCGTTGATAAAGACTTTGCCGCCCGTGTCGTGGCTCTCGACGATCTCGAAGGTGCGCCATTGGGAAAATACCTCGATCAGGTGATCGGCCTCGATATCGGATAGCGTCCAGGAGGATTGTTGGCCTTTGGATTCGTGATCGATCTTGACATCGGAGATGAACTTACCGTCGGCGGTGCCGAAGGTAAACGTCTGGGAGGCGCCGCAGGCAACCTCGATGGTGCCGGGCTTCGAGTAACTGCCCTCGTCGCAGATAACGGTGATCTTAAAGGTCTTGACCGCGAACAGGGCCTCGATGATGTGGTTGCTCTTAACATCGCGGAAGGTGTGGTTGGTAATCGGGCCATAGGAGCCGCCGTCTACTTTGACGGTCTCGATGCGGTGACTGGTTAGCGGGGTAATGGTAAAGGCGATATCGGCGCCGTATTCGACCTGGGTGGTGCCCGGGGCGATCGTGCCGCCGGTGTTCTGGATAACGGTGATGGTGAACTTGATTTTGCTAAATACCACGTGGATGGTGTGGTTGGCCGTGACATTTCCAAAGGTATAGCGGTTGTCGGACGGGAGGGAAACGGAGATACCGTCGGGCGTGGGAATCGGCAGCAGTCCACGATTGAACTCACCTTAGGGAATCAATTCTGTTCCGACCCTAGCCACCGCATAATTAAGGCGGTGGCTACAATTGGAATGCGACTTAATTTTCACAAAATTAAAGTGAAAATTTGATGGAGAACGCGACAAAAAGGAGCGTTCACCTGCTTATTGAAAGGAGCATTCATCTGCTTATTCGAGTTCTCCTTCTTTAGGGGGAAAAATTTCGATGTTTGAGCGCAGCGAGTCCGAAATTTTAGTGAGATGAGCCGTTGGTCGGTCAATTGATGGACGGGTGAGTGAAACGTGGACTTGCTGCCGGACGTATTTTTTTTCAATACCTGGATAAGTCCTCGCGATGGGCCTTAAAAGCAGGTGAACGCTCCTTTGGGTCGCGTTCGAGATTGTAGCCTCTGCCTATACTTTGCAGAGGCTAGGCGAGCCGGAGATGGATACGGACAGGGGATCACCGGGATCGGGGGGATTGGGGTCATCGGGTTTTGGGTATACTTTTTTCTCATGGGAGACGACCAGGGGATAGAACACCGGTACGATGTTTCTTTCGCGCAGGTCGCGGACCGGCTCTGAGTGACCGAACTGGTACTGGATGCCGATACCAAAGCCGGTGTTCTTAGAAAACCCCTGCATGGCCAGTTCCGGGTATTTGCCGAAGCTGGAAGCCTGGAAATTGGCGGTCAGGAAGAGCTTTTTGAAAAGCTCGATCCCCGATTCGACTTTGACCTGAAAGACGCCGTGCGGTGCGGCAATGGCCGCTGCTTCGATGAACAACCGCTCAAAGGGCAGGCCCCGCAGGGACAGGCCGACGTAGCTCAAGGTCTTGTTGTACACGGAAATGGTGTAATCGTTGGTCACCAGCTTATCGATGCCGGTATAGCGGTCGCCAAAACCGTGGGCATAGAACAGGGTGCCGGAAAAGCGCCCGGTCTTGACCCGCACCGTGGGCCTGACCTGGACATGGAGGGTGGGATTATAGTCGCCGAACGTATAGGAAAGACCGTCTACGAACAGGAACAGACCGAGGTTGGCCGGTTCATACCCGGCGCCCAGGGAGACACCGTACCTTTTGAAGGCCGAATCGACCTGCACCATACCGGCGCCTTGCACCAGGATGCCGTTAGCCGTCTTGAGGTTCAGGATCAGGTCGGAATCGATGTTCAGCCGCCCCTTGTCGCTCTTGACCCAGGCGCCCTGGAGGGAGAACTGGTGGTCGATGGCCAGGGCCTTTTGGCCCGTACCCTGGAAAGGTCCGGTTTGCATTTGGTTTTTGGGAAACTTATGCACCAGCACTTTGGTGACCTCTGCCCCGGTCAGGTAGTCTTTGGCCAGGGAATGGATTTTCAGGTCGATGAAGCGCATCCGGCGGTTAAAGACCCGGACAGTCAGGGTGCTGTTGTCCCGCAGGGGCATGACCACCAGGTGGTGCTTGTAGTGCGCCACTTCCCAGTCACGGCTCTCCTGGTAGATGGCTTTGTACTCGTCGTCTACCGGGAAAACGAACACCAGGTTATAACTGGTTATACAGGTGTACTCATCGCCGGGCACATAGTCCTTGAGTATGTCCATGCCGGCGGTTAGATTCTGTGCCAGCAGGCAGAGAATCACGAGTAGAATGATCTTAATCAGTTTTTGCAGCATGTTTTTTTACCTCCTAATTAGGTTATCGTTATTTTTTGATGATGATTTTGTTGTCGACCAGGGTCGAAGCTTCTCCCGCCGTTACCCCCTTGAGCCGGAAGCGGTAGACAGCGTTTCCCCGGGTCACGATGCAGAGACAGGTATCGACGGTCTCTTTTTTGGGACTGATGATGATCTCCCGGCCAGTGCTGTCGATGGACAGCGCGTCCCGGTCATAGAGGAGTTTTTCGATAGGCTCCCCGGCGGGCAGCACGATAACGACCGGGCTGCCGGGTTTAACGCCGGTCTCATGGATGATGTCCCCGGCCTGGCCGCTAAAGGTGCACACCTGCTCCGCGCCCAATAAAAATGGGGCCAGGAGCAGCACAACGAATAGTTTTTTGGCTAATGGTTTCATGGTTGATTAACCTCCTTTTTTGCTAGATTTAAGTCTCCGCTTTTATCGGGTTTTCGGATACCGTATTTTTTGATAAACCGGAAGATAAGAACGCCGAGTACCAGGGTAATCGCACCCCCGGTCTGGGACAGGGCATTGACCTGCCGGTAAAAGAAGAGCACCAGGGTGATAACCCCGGCCAGGAAAAAGGCCAGGTGTAAAAGGGTCAAGAAATGGCGGTTGCGGATATCGGCCAGTTGGTATTTAGACAACAGGTATTTTTCGATATCGCCCTGCTTCTTGAGTCTTGCGGATTTATCCGCGACTTCCCGGTCCCGAAGCAAACGGTACTTTTTAAAGAATTTTTTCTTAAACATGGACTTTAGTCCCTCCAGAACGGCGGTATTTCCTGGCGACCGATAAAGGTGGCCTCTCTTAGAAAATCGGGCCTTCCCAGTACCTTAAACTTACCGGTAATGGGCCGGCCCTGGATAATGGGATCCGGGCAGAACCCATACAATGGCTGGTACTGGTAGATGCCGGGTTTCTTGACCTCGACGATATCGGTCACCCGTTTGCCCTGGTCGGACAGGGTTTTGACATGCACGATAATATCGATGTTCTCGCTCAATACCTGGCGGATGGCCGTCTCGCTCATCGACGAATGGTGGGTGAGCAGGCTCTCCATGCGGGGCAGGGTGGATAGGGCACTGACCGCATGGATGGTGGCCATGCCGCCGGTGCCGGTGTTAAACGAGGTCAGCAACTGGGTGATCTCCGCACCGCGGATTTCCCCGATAATCAGGATATCGGTATCCATGCGCAGGATGTTCATCAGCACTTCGGAGAACCGTTCCTCCCGGGTTTTGGCCGGGTCTTGGCCGGTCGGCACCAGGCTCTCCCAGAGCGGGCTGTTGATGCTGATCTCGCGGGTATCTTCCACGGATACGACCATGCCCTGCTCCTCGCCGATGTGCTGGCAGATGAGGTTTAACATCGTGGTCTTGCCGGAATTGGGCGCACCGGAGATGATGATCCGCTTCCTTAACCGGGTAAAGAAGGCCAGCATGTCGATACCGGCCTGGTCGAGCATACCGGCGGCCAGCAAATCTTTGGCCGAGAAGTACCGGGCGATGAACTTGCGGATGGTGACGACCGGCCTTCTGGAGACCGGCGGGATAACGATATTGATGCGTTCGCCCGACTCGAACCGGGCATCGAGCATGGGGCTAAACTCATCGAGCCTGGCCCCGAGCTTTCTGGCCATGATGTTGACGGCACTCTCCAGCTTCTTTTCGCTGTCGAATTGCCGGCCTTCGACCCGGCGGATAATCCCCTTTTCCCGGGTCAGCACCAGGTCCGACCCGCGGATGTAGATATCGGTGCAGGTGTCGTTTTCGAGCAGGTCCTTGATCGGGGCAAAGTAGATGTCCGATAGAAAATCGAGTACCCGGTCGTTCATGGTCTTTTCTCCTTTGCCTGGGAATTTTTTCCAGATCGCAGGTAGTCGAGGTTACAGAGGATGCGGGCCACAGATAGGGCCATGGCCTGCTCTAAGCTGCCGCTCACACCGGTGCCGCAGCGGTGAAAGAAGTAGCGGCCGGTGCGCCGGTCTTTGATGTAAGTCTCAAGCACCAGGCCGACCGGGGAGTTATCGTTGCTTTGGGCCTTGACCGAGACGATGCAGATACCGAGGCTAAAGGGGGCCTGCTTATCGATGGTGAGGGGATTTTTCCGGTAGAGTCTGAGTGTCTGCAAAAGGATTTTGATATAGGTATCGCGGAAGGTCTCGTACCCCTGGCCTTTGATGGCGGCCACGGTATCGATGGCGATCCGGCTGCCGGAGAAGGTGACGCCCTGGTCATGGTAATAGCCGAAGAACTCGTTGCCTTTGAGCTTTTGGTAAATATCCCGGTCGAAGAACTTGTCCAACGACCAGGGGTATTTGAGCGGGGTATCGGTGTTGAGAAACTCTTTGACCTCCCCCAGTTGGCGGTACTTGGCCAGTGCCTCGTCATAGGTCATCTCCTGGGGAGTTTTTCCCGGTTGATTGGCCTCTATGGAAATGCACCCGGCCAACATTATATATAATGATATAATATATATAAGCATTTTTTTCTTAGTCATGTTCTCCTCCTGCCCGGTAATAGGGGCGGTTTTCGATCAGGTCATAGGCGCTGATGTGGATATCCCCGGCCAGGTAGACCTTGATACGGGTGCCCGGTTTGATGGAGACCGTGGGCATGATGTTGCCGTAACGGTTAAACCAGGAATCGTTGACGCTGCTCAGGTTCTGGCCCGGCTCATCGATCAGGATCGACCAGGAGTCTTTTTGCCAGTTTTTTTGGGCCAGGCCCGATAGGCCGTCGATCACGCCGAGGAGCAGGGCAGAGCCGTACTTCTGCCAGAAGTGGCGGTTAACCTTTGAGACCACGCCGTTAATACCCTTTTGATCCAGGGCCGTGACCCCGGCCGGCAGGGTGATACTGGCCCGCATCTCGTTGCTTTTCCTGACCGGCAGGATCAACCGCTCGAAGCGGATGTAGAGCCGCGCCTGGCTGGTGGTGGTAACCTTTTGGGTACTTCCCACTACCGTGGTGCCATAGGGGATGATCACATAGACGCCGGAATCGTCGTAAAAATCCCGGCTGATCTTGACCGTGACCGGCCCTTCCTGGATGTCGCTGCGGATCTCGTTTAAGATAATGCCCTCTAAGAACTCGCCCTCATAGAGCGTGACCAGGGGGAAGTCGTGGTTGTACCTGACGAAAATGGGCAGGCTGGCTTCCCTGTTTATAGAAGATGCCGTGCTAGCCGCTGGCGAATGATTTTCCTCCGGGTATGGGGATTCGTCTTCTGCCGGGTAGTTTGGCCAATCATCGGTTTTCCCGGCCCGCTCATCCCTGGCCAATTCCTCTTCGGTGCGACAATCCGGGGTGCCGAATGCCCGGTTTTTCGTCTCTTCATCGCTAATCACCTCCATGGATTTTCTTCGGGATTTCTTCCCGGGCGACACCCGGCCCCGGTATAGATGATCGACACCGCTGTTTGCCCGGCCTTTGCCAACCTGTTGCAATTTGCGGTAGTCGTCAAGGCCGCTGTCGAAAGGTTGGTAACCGGAGACATTGGTCTCCAGTCCCTGGTTTTCCGGCGTTTTTTCCTGTTCACCCAGGCGACCGATATCTTCCAGGGATTCGCGGGCATGGGTGTACTTCTCTACGCCCGGCTTTTCTATCAGCTTATCCTCCATCTCCCCCAACCGGCGCTCACTTTCCTGCCGTTTTTTCCTGAGAGCTTGCTCCTGCTTCTGGCCGTCTACCGTGGTCGGGCCTTTCAAGAGCTTGCCGGTGCCGGACAACCAGACCTGGCTTAAAAGCACGACCGCCACCAAAACGACGGCCAGCACAGCCATGACCAGGACCCGGGCCTGGCTTTTTTTCGTTGCCCCGGTATTTTTCTCTTTATCTTCCAGCTTAAAGGTGGCTTCATCCTGTTTTTTCATGGTTTTTTCCCCTGTTTTGACCGGGAGATACGGGTCTCTTTCTTATCTTTACCGGAACCGGAGCGCAGCAATATGGCCTGATTCCCAGCGATCAAGCGGTGGATAACCAGCAAACCGGGTTTGACCACATAGCGCACCGGCTCCAGGACTTTTCCCTTTTTATCGGAGATGTAGACCGCCGGTAAGTCCCGGCCACCGGGCATGGCGATAAAGGTAAACACGCCGTCGTCATAGACCCTTTGCACGGAAAAGTACCGATCGTGAAAGATGTAATCCCCGTTCAGCCGGGCCGGGATTTCTTCATTCTTCGGGCCTAAAAACGGGGTATCTCCGGCCTGGGTTTTGGTTTCGTACTCATCCGGCTGCCCGATAACGGCCATGCCGCCGGTCTTCTCCCGGATCTCGACAATGGCCGCCACTTCTACCCCGCTTTCTTTGGCGGTCCTGATATTGACCAGGGTGAACTTGTAGACGGTCATCGACTGGCTGACTATGGTTAGCGACGTCTGGCCGGCATTGGCCAGGGGCTTAACCGAGATTAAGCGCCCGCCGTACTTGCCGACGATCTCCCAGGCATCCGGGTCGCCGCTAAAGGCTTCTTTGATGGCCCGCTCTTTGGGCAGGATGAAGGTGGTTTCGTACTTCTCCCGGCAATAAACGGTATAGATATGGCGGTACTCGCCATCAGCGAACACGGCCACCAGCCGCTCCGTCTTGACCTGGCCGAATAATCCCGGCACCTGGCCGGGGATCATCAGGCACAGTATAACTGTGACCAAAAGTTTTCTTATTCTCACTGTTGACCTCCTTTATCTTTTACCAGGGTTTCCCGGTAATCGGTGATGTACAGGCCGTGGGGGTTAAACCGCTCCCGGACAATGGTCTTGATGCGTATGACCGCTTCCACTTCCTGGTCCAGGATCGGGCTTCCGCCCGGTCGCATCACCTTCTTCTTAAATACCGCCCTGACCCGCAAATCGGGCAGGGTATCCATGATGAACACCGACTCCACCTCGCATAGGCCGCAGACCTCGCTCTTGACCCAACCGGGCATACCGTCGCGGATAAAGTACTCTTTGATCTTCTGCTGCACCGACGAATGACAGAGCAGATAGGCGGTCTCCAGGTTGCGAACCTGGGAGTAGCGGGTGTAATCGTATAGGTTCTTTAAAAAGTCGCTGACAAAAATCCAGGTTTCGTGCTCGTTCCTTCGCTCGCCGGCCGCATCGACCACCTCGAAATCTTTGGCCGTGGCCACGCCGGTATCCCGGTCCACGTAGACCACCAGGGGCTTGATGGAGGTGATCTTCTGCGATTGCATGACCACCGCCACCCCTAAGACCAGGATGCAGGCAAAGAGGAGAAGCATCACCCAGGCCAGCACCTTGATGATAAAGCTTTCGTGGCCCACGGTCTTGATGAATGCCCACAGGCTATCTTTGGGTTCTTTTATTTCGCTCATTATTTAGACTCCTGCACCTTTGACTGCCGCAGATACGGCCTGGCCCACGGCCTTGGTGACGGTCCTGACCGTGTAAGCCGTGGCCGCCGCCACCGGTGCGCCGATGCTACTGCTACTGATAAACCCGCCGCTGGGCGGGAACAACATCTTGCTGATGGCCACCGCCTGCCAGATCATGCCCAGTCCGAGCAGCGGGATGAATATCACCACGTAAATGTCCAGTATCTGGTTCTTACCGATAAAATCTTCCAGGAACACCTCGTTGACCACCTCTTCATTGAGCCGCTCCACCAGCCGCAAGACCAGGGCGATCAAGGGAAACTCGACGCAGTACATCAGGATGTTGTTGACCCACTGTTTGGCGATGTGGTTCATTTCCCCGGACATAAAGAAGGGGATGAAGAACGGCCCGCAGGCCAGGGTAAACTCGAACCCCAAAAAGGCGGTCAAGACAACGATATCGGTGGCGATCATGGACAGGATGGCCACCAGCACGGCCAGGATAAAGATGAGCACCGAGCCGAGGATGGTGACGGGCAATAAGAGCAAAGTCTTGAACGGGTTGGCCAGGTAGGCCGCCCACAGGTACTGGAAGATTTTCAAAGTCGGCGTGACGCTGACATTTAAGTGGCCGAAGTTCTTGTAGATGTACTCGCAGAAGCGGTAGCCGTAAGTCTTCAATTCGGCCTGGAGCTGCGGGTACAAGGAATAGACCACGGCCAAAAACAGGTAGAGATATAGGGTCTTGTCCAGGGTAAAACCGCGACCCGACGTGGCGTCTATGCCGCCCTTGATGAATTCCAGGGCAATGAACAGGAGCAGGAAGGCCAGGCCGATTTTGGACAAAAACGCGCAGCCGGAAAATATCTCCTGCTGGATGACATCCAGGATATCGTTAATGGGCAGCATGGCTCGCCTCCGGGTGGAATTTGTTGTAGAGCGCCTGGTTCTTGACCTGGTTGACCTCCAGCTTGAGGAGGTTTTCCAGGTTCTCCTTGTCCATCAGCAGGAGCTCGAGCTTTTGCTTGACGACCTCGATCTTCAAGCGACAGATGGCATAGTAGAGCTTTGAGACCTCGACCACCTTATCGCCCTTGTTGAGCTCGCTCGGCGAAGCATAGGAGGTGATGATCAGGTCTTTAAACTCGTCTAACAAATGCTCGCGCTCCTGTTGGTAATCTTTCATGATGCGGGTTAGCTCAAGCTCGTTCTCGGCCTCGATGTTCTGTTCTTTTAAGACCTTTAAAAGTTCATCGGCATAGGCGCGAAAGGTTCGCTTCAGCCAGTACAGGGGGTTTTGGGTAATATAGCTAAAATCGGCCCACTCCGGGTACTTTTCCCCGATGCGGCCCCCGGGCCGGTACAAATCCTGCCAGATATCTTTTCCCAGTTGGTCGTGGAAGAAGGGATCTTTGTCGTACTGGCCGGGCACTGTATAGGGGAAATAGCGGATGGCCTTAAAGAGCTCTTCGCTGCGGTAGATGATCTCCCGCAATTGGGTGATATACTGGTCTTTGGTCTCGATGATCTTTTGATACCCGTCGATCTCCCAGCGGAAATAGGTTAAAATCTCTTTGGCGAATTTGATCAATTGGTCGATGGCGCTCACGTCCACCACCGGTATCTGGCCGGACAGGGACAGGCTGCCGGAGATGAGCAGGCAGAGGAAGAGCATCAGTATAAGCGGTTTCTTTTTGGTTTTCATCACTTACCCCCCAGTTGCCGGAAATGGGCTTCCCGGTTGTAATTGACCGAGGCCCAGATTTCGTTTTTTAGGGCCATGGTCTCCTGGATGCGGCGGTTGAAGTTAAGCTCCAGGCCCAGGCGGGCATTCATCAACTCCAGGTTGGCCAGCAGGCCGATCAGCTTACCCACCTGGTTTGAGCGCGTATAAGAGATCAGCAGGTTGGAAAACTGGTCCAGTTGGCGGATATTTTCCATATAGGCCCGGCGCGTGATCCTTAAGTGGTCGCGCAGGTTCTCCAGGTCCGCTACTTTCTCCTTGAGATGGGCAATGGTCTTATCCACATAGTCTCGGTGCTCCCGGCGGTGGCTGTACAGGTAATTGTCCGTCATATAGCTAAAATCGACTAGCTCCGGGAAGATAACACTCAGTCTGAGGTTTGAGTTCCAGACGAACCACCACGGGTCCTGCTTCTGCAAGTCCTTTAAGAACGGGCTATTCATCATCATCCAGAGAAGGTCGCGCCCGGTGATCAATTCGCTCTCTTTCATAGCCGTGTAAATGCGGCGGAAAAAGGAGCGCATCTCCTGCTCCAGTTCCCAGATTTTCATCACCCGGCCGATAATCATCTTAAGGTGGATAATCTTTTGATTATGGAATATCTGGTCCTGCAAGTACTTAAGCCAGTCGAAGACCGGCAGGGCAATGGCGTCCAGGGAATCGGCCAGGGGAATAAACAGTACCCCGGCCATAACGACCAGGACGATTAAGGGTTGGTATTTGTTCATTTAGTTGCCTCCGGCAAAGTATTTTTCCAATCGTTTGACTCTCTCCCCGATATCCGGGCTGATGCCCGCAATGTCCACAAACCGCTCGATGGCCTTAAGAAAACTGCCGCCGCATTCCCGGCGCAAAGCCTCCCTGAAATGGCTTTCCCGCGGATGCGAGGTGGCAATGGCATTGACCCAGGGATCGGTCACCGGGTTTAAGACCCGCACACTGCCGTTCTTGCCGACCAGCATAAACTCCCGCTTAGCGGTGTCCAGGCCCTCGTAAAGCTCACGCTGGAAGACACTCAAGCGCAAAGCAGACAGGGCCGACTCGATCTTGACCTGGCGGGCAAAGAGGATAAACTTCTGGGTGTTCTCCAAAAGACCCCGGGCCCAACCGGCCAGGTTGCCCTGCTCATCGGTCAGCAAAGCATCGTTTATGCTCTGGAAGTTCTGGATCAGGCACAGGTTGTATTTGCGGCCCTGGCGGATATATTTGTCCAGCAACGGCGCCAGTTCCTCCCGGCCATAGTAATACTTGGCCTCATCGATGGCCAGGATTTTCGGCACAGCCAACGATTTCTCGTCGGTGACCAGCCGCTCGATGCGGTTAAAGAGCAGGTAAGAAACCAGCCGCAGCATATCCTCCCGCTCCTCCAGGCCCTTTAAATCGAACAGACAGTACTTCTTGTCCTGGAGGTTATCCTGGCCCGAATTGAGGATCTCGCCCCGGTCCCCTTCCATCCACAGGCGCACCGCATTCTCCACCTTTTTGTCCCGGAACCTATCCTTGATAATCGTCACCAGCACATCGAGCGGTTTAACCGTTTGCGAAGAGTGCCTCAATGCCTCCCGGTACTCCTCGAAAAATTGCTCCAGGCTATCGCGCACCAGGTAGCGGCCCCCCGGCTCCAGGTTCTTACCCAGCATGATGGTCAATAGCCCCTCGCACAGGCCCATCTGCTCTTCGGACACCGGGTCATCGTTTTCCGGCGCTACCCAAAATGGGTTAAAGCGTAAATCCACCCGGTCTGCCCCCAGCTTCATGATGGCCGTATTATCCGGGTCCATCTCGCGCAAGACCTCGAAGAAGAAATCGAGCGACCGGTCGATGGCCACGATACGGCAATCGATGGCCAAAAAAGACAGCAAAATCTTGATCAGCAGATAGGATTTGCCCTTACCCGTAGACCCGGTAATGATGATATGCGGCGCATCGCCCCGGGAAAACGGGTTAAAGCCGTAAAAGCCGCCGTTTCGATCCAGGAAATACTCCAGCGGCTGGCCATCCCCGGCGGATAACTTTCCCTTGATGAACAGGTTGGACAGGTTATTGGACAGGATGTACTTCTGGCGGCGGTTAAACTGCTCCTGGCCGGGGAAGAAAGAGACCGCGGCAGTCGGCAGGTATTTTCTCTCCCGGTCGGCATAAGCGCCGGTCTTGCATACCCGCACCACCAGGTCGTCGGTCAGCCGGTCGAGTTCCTCCCGGCTGGTAGCGGCCACCATGATACCCAGGTTATGGTAGAAAGGTTTTTTGCGCTCCTTTTCCACCAACAGCTCGTTCTCCTCGTACTCGGAGAGGTATTCCCCGGAAAGGGTTTTCTTAAAGAGCAGGGCTTTTGATATCTTGTAATTCGAGGCCAGGGTTCTTTTCAGTTTATCGTAGTCCACGGTGGTAAAGGAATTTTTAATCACGATCTCGCCCCGGTAGTCTAAAAAGCCCTTAAAGAACATGCGGTCCGTGGACGGCGGCTCGTCGATCAGGCCGATCACCCGTCTAAACCCCTCATCGACGCGGAAGAAGTCCCGGTCGAAGCGGTAAAAGCTCCGCGCCAACTGGCTATTTAAGGAGAGGTCGGGCCGGTACACCGGCACCGGCTTTGGCCCATTGATCAGGTAGAAGAAATGGGCAAAGATTTCCGGCAGCGGCAATTCCCGGATGTTGATTCGCGACAGGCCGGTTTTGGCCAGGCGGGAGATTTCCAGGAGCTTCTCCACGTTCTCGAAGATTTTATCCTTTAACAGGAGAAATTCCCGGTTGGCGCCCAGGAAGAAGTTCATATCGGATTTTTTGATTAATGGGCCATTGAGCTTGAGCAGGCAGAGGATCGAGGAGGAGAAGGTCTCCCCCTCCAGGCCATTGTAAAAGTCTTCCTTGCGCTGCTGCAAGGTCTTTACCAGGCCCGGGGCTTGCAGCTCACAGTTAAGGTGCAGCCGCTCCCCCCGGCGCCGGATAAAGTAATGGGTGATGGTGATGTTCTCTTTAACCAATTCGGCAAACACCGCGATCTCCCGCTCGATATCGTCGATCTCTTCCGGCTCTAAGCCCTCGTACCCGATGCCCTGGATCTCGAAGACGGTCATCACCGAACCGTCCTTGTTTAAGATCACCGGCAGGCCGGCAGAGATAAAATCGACCATAAAAATCAGGTCAGATAGGCACTGGTTCGGCTTGACCCGCTCGAACAGGCGCAGCACTTCAAATGTCGAGATCATCGGATCACCAGCCCCTGGGTACAGTAGCTAAAAGAATCGACTTCCCGGTTGACCGTCCGTCTCAGACCGGCCAAAAACTCGATCCGGTCCAGGCGGTAGAACCTGACCAGCACCAGGTAAACCGATAAGTTGGACAAGAAGCCCCAGGCCATGCCTTCGCCCACGGGCACCAGGTTGATCAGCAGCGTAGTCAACGAGACCAGCGAGGTTAACAGGATCATCAGCCAGGTAAAGGGCACGCCCCAGACCAGGGGTTCGCCGTTTAAGCGGTTAAAGATTTTGTTCTTCATCGGTGTTCCTCAGCCCAGCAAGCCCACGGCAATGGTGCAGCAGAAAAAGCCGATAATGCTCATCACGAAAGCCGTACCGCAGCTTCTATCTTCATTGACCAGCAGCCAGCCCACCCGTGTCAGTCCATAGAACCCACAGGTGCCGGCCGTAATCTGGGCAAAGGAGCGGCAGATTTTTATGAAGGTCTCGATCGCCGGTTCAAAGGAGATATCCTGGCCAAAGGCCCGGGTCTCCAGCAAGAACAGCATCAGGCCGAAGAGCAGCAGCATCTTAAAGCCGCCCCGCCTGCCTTTCAGTAAGGCGCTGATCTTATGCCGGAAGGGGTAGATGAGGATGGCCAGGACAAAGGCAGCAGTGCCCAGGAACTGGTAGACCTTCAAGGTCTTATCGAGTTTTTCCCAGCAAGCTGTGGTAAAGAGCAAGCTGGCCAGCACACCGACATGCAACAATTTGATCATTTTATCGTTTTTCATGATTTTTACTCCAGGGCAGTATAATAGTATAAAAATTTTATTCTGTCAACATAATTTTTAATCTTTTTTTAAATCTTTCCTTCCCTCATTCTCTTCTTCTCCCTCTTCCCCCGCATCGGTTCTTGCTTTCCCCGGTCTTTCCCATACCTGAAAAAAAATTTGCATCACTTCCACTCCCGGGGCATTATAGTAAAGTTTATTTTGATAGGGGGTTGCCTGCTCACCCGAAGAACATCAAGTAGATGATTTAAGATTTTTTTAACTTTATTTTGAAATGGATATATGGTATCATTGATTTGTTTCCGAGGCAGGGATATACGATGAATGCTAACCCTTGCAGTGACTTCAACTGGAGTGAACTGTTTGACCATATTGATAGGAAGAATGTTGTCCCGGTTATAGGTGATGCTCTTTATTGGGTGCATACCCCGGATGTGGGAGACGTTCCGTTATACCCTTACCTGGCTAAAAAAATTGTTCAGGAGATGAGACTTGCCCCTCTCCAACCGGATGAAACTTTTTATCAGGTGGTGTTTCGTTACCTGGAACAAAACCCCAACAACTACATGGCGGTGAACAAATTCGTCATGCGTCAATTGGGGGCCATTTTCCCGGTTCCTGATGGCCCCATGTGGGAACTGGCCCGAATCAAGAACTTTTCGATTTTCATCAACACCACCTATGATAATTACCTGGAGCAAACGCTGAAAAGCGTTCGCAGTCACTCGGTCGAAACCATTCACTATACGATCCACGACAAATGGTCCCGGGCGCCGGAACCCTCCCTTTTCAAGATGCTGAAGGAGGGCCAGTGTTCCCTTATATTTAATGTTTACGGCAGTGCCGGACGCAGCATGGCCCCAGCATATACGGAGAAAGATATCCTGGAGACAATTGTCACCTTCCAGAAAGACATGGAAACGGACCGGCAGAACATTTTTTTCCAGACCCTTGAAAAATCCAGCCTTTTGTTTATGGGGTGTGGGTATGACGATTGGTTGTTTCGCTTTTTTATCAGGACCATGTCCAACAAACCATACTCGACACAGAAAGGACCCGCCAGTCGTCAGTTTGTTGGCGATGATTTCCAGGCATTCAATTGCGGGGGGTTGATGCGTTTCTTAAAAGCCCATGCGTCGGAGGTTTATTATTCCAGTGGGAATCGTGAATTCGTTGACCGCTTGTTCCAGCAGACCCAGGAAAAACAGCCAGCGGATATTATTCAAGAGGATGACTTTCCCGGACCCGCGTTTATTAGTTTTCACGGGAAAGACCGCACCGCGGTGGAGTGTCTGGCTGGCCGGCTGTTGGAAGACGGTATTAAGGTCTGGTACGACCAATGGGATTTGTCCCCCGGTGCCGAAGTCGATGCGAAAATTGCAAAAGCGATTTCTGCCCGGCCGGTATTCATTCCCATTGTTTCCAATGCGGCGAAACAGCTCCAATCCGATGAGGGCAGAAGCATAAAATACCATATCCGGGAATGGGAATGGGCACTCGGTAGTAAGCAGAAAGGTCAAAACCCAATGCACATCATCCCGGTGATTATCGATAGTACCGATTGGATGTACGACTCGTTTCTGAAATACGCCTATATAAAGATTCCCGGTGGGAAGCGGACGGGTGATTATGAAAAATTACGAAAGAGCCTCCGAGAAATTCTGGATAATCCGGGACAGGTGAAACAATTATGAATTCTAATCCTGAAACAAATCCCTTTAAAGGTCTTTATTACTATGAGGAAGAAGATAAAGATATCTTCTTTGGGCGGACTGGCGAATCCGTGGAACTATGCAACCTGGTTGAGTTGAATCGATTGACGGTGGTCTTCGGAAAATCTGGAATCGGTAAGACGTCGCTGCTGAATGCGGGGGTGTTTCCGCTGCTGCGGGGCAAAAGTTTTTTACCTGTGAGAATTCGTCTAGATTATTCCAAAGACGGTTTACCGCTGTTGAAACAGGTCAATCAAGCCATTCAACGAGAACTGATAGCCCATGGTATATTGGAGATGAAGAAAGGCGAGGATGTGCCTGCGGATTCCATTGGGGACGATGAAACCTTATGGGAGTATTTCCGACGTGTCGATCATCTAAACAAAGAATTTTCCGGTGGAGTTGTAACTCCAGTATTAGTATTCGATCAGTTCGAGGAGTTTTTTACCATAGGCAAACATCATCCACAACGGGAATTGCTTGTCGAGGAGTTATACTGGCTCGTGGAGGACCAGGCGCCTCCCGCATTAAAACAGAGGATTTTAGCTAATCAGGAAACGTTCCCCTATCTCCTGGATTATTCTGCTTTTCGATTGGTACTGGGACTTCGGGAAGATTATCTACCTCATTTGAATGGATTGAAGCAGAGGATACCTTCCCTTCTTAAAGTGTTGCTTCGGGTCATTCATTTGAGTGGTTTCCAGGCGCGTGAGGTTCTGGATCGAAGTAAGGCTTTTACGGATGAAATCATTAAAAAGGATATCCTTGATCAGTTTTATCCCGCCGATATCGAGCCAGGAAAAATCACCGACGAAAAACTGGAAGTAGAGCCAGCGTTGTTTAGTTTATTGTGTTACCAGGTATATGAAAAGGGAGTAGGGTCATTGACCCGGCAGACCAGGGACGATATCCTTTCCGGTTTTTACGATCAGATACTGGGGCAATTGCCCCGGAGCAGAGAATTGGCTGAATGGATCGAAAACCATTTATTAACCGAGGGTGGATTTCGGACGCCTTTCTACCTTGAGCGGGGGCATGGGATGCGGGAGGTTATCGAAGCAGCCATTGATAAGAAACTGCTGCGGAAGTTGTATGTTGGGGAAAAGGAGCATGTAGAGATCATCCACGATGTATTGGCGTCTGTGATTAATGAGAAGCGGAACCGTAGAATCGAGGAGAAGAAGCGTAAACGAATAATAAAAATAGCCGGGATTATTTCTATGGTTGCTATACTCGCTATTTCCCTGGCCATTTTTGCTTTTATTCAGAAAAACCGGGCGGATAAACAAAAGAATATAGCAACTCAAAATGAACAAAAAGCCTTAGCGCAGAAAAAAAGGGCAGACGATAAAGCCCAGGAGGCTCTAAAAGAGAAAAATAATGCAAAAAAGAGTGAACAAAAAGCCTTAGCGGAGAAAAAAAGGGCAGATGTACTGTATAAGGAGGCAATCAAACAAAAAACAATTGCCGAAGCACAAACCCAGGAAGCTATAAAGCAGAGAAACCGCGCAGAAGAACAATATAAGATGGCTACAAGCCTCCGCCTTGCGTCGGAAGCCGAACTCATAATACAAGAAGACAAATACAAAGCAATTCGAGTGGCAGAGGCAGCATATAGAATCGGTCGGCCGTCTCCGCCAGTTGCGGCAACACGTGTATTGTGTTCAGCCGCATATTCAACCAAGGAGCGTCCTTTCTATAAAATCTTCTTGAACCATGACTGTAAAGTTAGGACCGTGGTCTTTTCCCCGGACAGTTCCTTAATTCTCACTACATCCTTGGATAGCACCGCGAAATTGTGGAATATGAAGGAGAACCTCATAGTGGAGCTTAAGGGCCATACCAATGCTGTTAACAGTGCGGTATTTTCCCACGATGGCTCTCGGATTCTCACCGCATCCGATGATAAGACGGCGAAATTGTGGAATATCAAGGGGAACCTCATAGTAGAGCTTAAGGGCCATACCAATGCTGTTAACAGTGCGGTGTTTTCCCTGGATGGGTCCCTAATTCTCACTGCATCGAATGATAATACCGCGAAATTGTGGGATATCCATGGGAAATTGTTGGCGGATTTGAATAGGCACACCCTTTGGATCAACAGTGCTGTCTTTTCCCCCGATGGTACTCAGATTCTTACTGCATCGTGGGATCAAACCGCGAAGCTGTGGGATCTGAATGGAAAACTACTTTTTGATATGAAGAAGCATGATGATAAGGTAATATCCGCAGTGTTTTCCCCTGACGGCAAGAGGATTCTTACGGCTTCCTGGGATAGAAACGCAAATCTATGGGATTATAATGAACAGAAGTCTCAGTGGGAATCTCAGTGGGATAAAAATAAGGGCATCTACATTTATCCTAAGTCCTATATGCATGCTGATAAATTGACAAGTGCGCTGTTTTCTCCCGATGGTTCCATGATTCTAACCGCTTCGCATGATCGTAAAGCAAAACTGTGGGATGTGAATCAGAACCTCATGGCGACTTTGAAGGGGCATATAGGCACTGTATACAGGGCAGTGTTTTCCGCCGACGGCTCCCGGATTCTTACTGCGTCCCATGATAAAACCGCGAAACTTTGGAATATCCACGGAGAATTGTTGGCAAATTTGGAGGGACATACCGATCCTGTAAACAGTGCTGCATTTTCCCCGGATGGAAAATGGATAGTTACTGCTTCAGATGATGGAAAAGCCATCATCTGGCTTCCCCCGGAAGGCATTTTGGAATATCTGAAAACCGCCCCCATCCCGAAACTTACCGAACAAGAAAAAAAAGAACTGGGCATCGACGGCTTTGATCTCGACTGAGAGGCAAAAACTCCTTGTAACATTGACCACTATCCAAGTTTTGTATTCCCCGGAATCTGATAGCCATATCAGTAGCGGTTCTCGCCGTTTTCTCCTGCTCCCATCATTTCAGCATCCACTTTATCCCCTCCCCAGGCCTATCTCCAAAAAATTTTTCCTTTTGAATTTTTTTGGGTTTTTCCCCTTGACATTCGTTCTTTCTTTGGCTATGATTGAATCTTGAGTTTTTGTAAAGCAGGTAGGAACTTTATTGACCCTGCAAAGGACATGCTTGTGGAGCTTGGCAATGAGCCTGACAGAGAGGCTAATGGCGGTAGCTTATGTGATGATAAGTTAACATAAGGATTGTGAAAATACCAGGAAAATTGAATGTGTTTTATCGAACGAGTTTACAATAATCGGAATTTAAAATATGGTACACAATTATCGTAAAGATGGAAAATTCAGTTATGTATGGGATAAGGATATTATTTATAAGAATGATAGAGATGCTGTTACAAATGCCGTAAATATTAAAAAAAAGGCCGAAGCCTACATTAAGGAAAGATAAAAAATGTTAGACTTTTCATTAAAAGAAATTGAAAAATTAACGGGAACAAAATTGAAAAAGGTTAATGTTGATGAAATTTTTAGCTGCAAAAATTCTTTTACTATCAATGAAAGTCAAAATATCATTAGCCTAAATTTAGATTCATTAAAACTAAAAGATATCTCTTTTTTAAAGTACTTAACGCACTTAAAGCAATTACTCCTGAGAGGGTGTCATATTAAAGATATAAGTATTCTTGGAGATTTGAAGAATTTGATATACTTGGATTTGCGAAGAAATAATATTAATGATATTTCCCCTTTAAAATGTCTTAAATCGTTAATTGCTTTGGATTTATGCAGTAATAAAATTTCAGACGTGTCATGCATTACGAATTTATGCAATTTAGTACGTTTGGATTTAGATTTTAACCAAATCACATTTTTGCCTAAACAAATTGTTTTTTTGGAAAGATTAGAACGATTGTCTATAATTGGGAATCCCTTAGAAATTCCCCCCAATAGTTTTATTTATGATGGACTTGAAAGTATTAGAATCTATTTTACAAGTAACCAATCGACAGATGTGTCACGGGTTAAACGGAAAAAAATATTTATAAGTTATTCACATGAAGATAGGAAGTGGCTGATAAGAGTCCAAAAGCATCTTAGTGTATTGAAAGATGATATTGTTGATATTGAAGTATTTTCTGATACAAAAATTAAACCAGGCATGAAATGGGAAAACGAAATAGAAAAAGCTCTAAGTGAATCCAAGATAGCTATACTTCTTATATCTACTGACTTTCTGGTTTCGAAATTTATTAGAGATAAAGAACTTCCTCCTCTTTTGGAAGCAGCCCGGAATGAAGGGACAACAATATTACCCTTAATTTTAATGTCTTCAAATTATAAAAATTGTAAAGATCTAAATCAATTTCAAGCTGTAAATTTAGATAAACCACTTATTGATTTAAGAAAAGGAGAGCAGGAAAAAATTTTGGTAATGCTTACACAGAGAATTAAGGAAATATTAATAAATGAGAAATAACGATGATTTCTGATCAGTACTATAAATTTATTTTGCGACTTTGCATTTCCGAAAATAAGACATTAAATCAAATTGGAAATATCTTCAAATGTATTTTTATCGAAAATAATAATTTAAAATCTGAAGAATTATTGAAACGAAGTGATGAAATCAATGCCGGTGTAAAAAATTTTTTCCCTTCAAGATTTGCTGAGGAATATGAATTATTGAATCAAAAAATAGTAGATTTTCAATTTGCATTAGAAAGTAAACTATACGAAAATATAGAAATAGAATATAAAGCGATGTTCTCGAAGTTGAAAAATATATGGCATATGTTTCTTGAATTCATCAACTTTTTACTTATGTTATCAGTGAACAGGATAAATAAGATTTCTATTCTAACTATTGGAAAAGATGAATTTGAAAAAGCTTTCTCTCTATATAAAACGACTTTTCATGAAAACGAAGAAGATTTCAACGAAGACAATATGGGACAATTGGCAATTTATTTGATCCAATTATTCAGAAAGCTATATTCTCAGAAAGTTCTCTGTAATGAATTTATCTTATTACCAATATTAAAAGGTGAAGAAGGTATAAATACATTATTTCCACCAAAAATAGATTCGGTGATTTTACTTTTTTCTATATTATTTGATGATAATAATTCTAAAATAGTGACAAATAGTGATGAAGATATTTTTAAAAATATTTCTTTTTTGTTGAATTTAACCATTTTAGATATTGTAGACATAGTAATGCCTATATTTAAATATTATGATTTTGTATATATTATTTCTATTAATTTAGACGATATCCCGTTTAGAGCTAAAGGGATTTCGATATCGGGTATAGGCAATCCAAGGCCTGTCCAATTTCGTATAAAAGTTGACCACCAAACAGATTTAAGCCGATTTCAAAAGAATAACTTATTTTTGATCAATAGAAAAAAACAAATCGGTTTTCAAGAAATCGATTCAGACATTAAACAATTCTTAACTCCAGATGACTATATGAATCTGACACCGTTGATGTTATATACAACATTTAGAGAATCACTTGATAACACGCAAAAATGCATAGAACAAAACAATGAATTATTTGTGTTTTATAAATATAATATTAGGAACAATAATAAATTCTTAAAATTTCTTGAATTTTCGGGAGCAAGCTTTGAAGAAATAATTAGAAGTGAGAAATCAGGATATTGTAAATTATTTGATGAATACGATATCTTTTCAAAAAATCTATTGGATTATTACATTGATATTGAGAAAACAATTCAAAAAACGTTTATTGGAAATAATGTTATTGAAAATACCAATGTAGATATCATATTAGAGAAAACATGGAAAATTTCTATAGGGCACATTTCATCACTTCTTAGAGTTGAAGAATATGATAGTGAAGCGAAACTTAAGGATAACATCAATGTTAAAGAGAGAAATATAAAATTTATTGAAGATATATTTGTATCACCAAAAGAAGAAAAACTTCTTGAAAATTTTATGGAATCAGATAGTCGAGGATTTATAATTGTTGGAAAATCTGGTATAGGAAAATCCAATTTATTATGTTCTTTCTTTTTAAAACAAAGAAGAAAAAAGGAATTTAATATATTTATAGATGCACGGAAAATGAATAATAAAAACATTAAACAATTCATTAAAGAATCTTTTTTAGAAAGAATTAATGAAAATTGGAATTTAAAAGAATTTGATAATTATTTGAAGTCAATTCAAAAAACCATTACAATCATAATCGATGGGGTAAATGAATATAATAATATAGGTGGGTCAATTGGTTTATTGGAAGAGATTATTGCTTTTATAGAAGATAATAATATTTTTCAAAATGTAAAAATAATTGCTTCATGCAGAACTGAAACATGGAATCATTATAAAGATAAAATTGGCTACGAATCAAATATTCTAAACAAAAATTATTTTTTTACTCAATCTGGTGACGCAATAATAATTTCAGGATTTGAAGGAGAAGTTGAACGTGAGTTACTTTATTCTGCTTATCAAAAATATTATATACTTAAGCCAGAATCATATAAATTATTACCTCAATCCGTGAAGGAGTTGATTAAACAACCTTTTATGATGGGTTTGATAGCAGATATTTACTCGAATTTATCTGACAAACCATCGAAATTACTAAAAATAAATAAAATCCCAAAAAAATTGGATTATTTCTTATTATTTGAGCTTCTAACTGAAAGAAAAATGATAGATGCAAAACGTCTGCTTAATGAGTCAAATATAAGAAGGGATAATTATGAGAAGCAATTTGAGAAATGTCTTTTCTCTTTTGCAAGAATTCTTTATTATAAGATCGTTGATACTACGACTTCTGTCAGATATTATGAATCCGATGATAAATCAGATTCGCTTCAAATCGATCAACTTGATAAAAACAAGGATTTTAGTAAATTTCTTGACCTCGTCTCCCCATATAATAATACTACAATATTCAGTTCTATTATTCAGGTTGGTTTAATAGATAAAATATATGTGGATGAATATAATTATTGGGGAAACAAAACAATTGGAAGAGCTTTTAAGTTTTTTCATGATCAATATACACAATTTTGGTTGTCTGCTGTCTATAATGAGAATGATATTTTAGGGAAACTTTGCAGCTCAAAATTAAGATCAGATACTTTATCACTTGATGATATTATACAAAAAATTTATAGTATTCTCGAAAAATCAAAAAACTCTCCTATTTTATTTGGAGCACTTTACCATTGGTTATATAATAATTTTCGTAATGAAAAATATGATATGTCCAATTTTTATATATTTCTATTCAACAATATGGTAGAAAAAAAAATAAATATTGTTAACTATTTTGTAGGTTCATTTTTACATTGGATGATAGATTCAAATATAATATCATCATCATTACTCATAAATCAATTAATTGAGAATGGGGGAGTCGATTTGAGGAAATGTTTTTATGAACATATTATTCATGTATGGCCTGATATTTCACCAAAAACATTACAAGCTATTTTATCAAAAGAAAAAGATGAAACATTAATTAGGGGATTAAGTGATATTTTTGTAAATTTATTTATAATTGAACCACAATTGGTGATAGTTTTATTGGATAAAACATTAGATAATTATGATAAAATCTCTATCGAGATTATTGCTAGAAGCGTGATTAAGATAAGAAAGCTAATTAAAACCTTTACATTTACTCAAATGTTTATTACTTCATCAGTATTATGCAACTTTTCTGATTCTAAAAAAATGAAAATTATTGGAAATTTTTTAAAGAAAAAATATAATATGATATTTGAGATTATTATCGATAAGAATTCATCTGGTTTGAAGGGATTAATTCGGGAAAAAATATATCGCATTTTAGAAGAAAGTGGTACATACCAGTGGGATATAGCTATTTGTTCTCAAGGCAGGAATAATACTTTTTTTATTGAAGATGATGGTTTGATTCAAAGAGAAGTTTTATATGATTTTTATAAATACTGCGTTTATTTTCATAATGAAGATTTAGAAATATTTTCCCTAGATATAAACAGTGAATATATGTCAATGACTTTAAAAATGATAGAATATAGACAAGCAAGTATTATTGGCTATGTCGCAACACTCATACTTGCTGGAATATTGCGGAATCGTATGGAAAAATTCGATGAAATAATTGATACGATTTTAGAATCAAATTCAAAGAGTGCTAAATTTTTTGGTTTTCTTTTAGTATATATAATAGCAATTTCAAAAAATAATTTAATAGAGAAGTTATTGGATGTCATTCATAAAAAGTTTATTCCACAAATAGTCAATGATTTTGGAAAAGATGAATACGCAATGACATTGTTTCTCAGCATTGGTGCTATAGATTTTGAGCTTCATTGGAAAAAATGTGAAATTATTTTATCTGATATTATTAATCAACTTTCAGATAAAAACAACTTGACATATATAGATAATTTTGGAGAAATACTTATTGGATGCATTTTTCAATCAGATATAAAATTAGGGATAAAAATATGTGATTACTTGCTGGATAAAGGTCTTCACGAAAATCAATTTTGGCGTGATTTTACTTATAAAATATTGGCTGGTATGTTATCTAGAAGCCCAAATATATTGAAAAGTATATTAAATGCACATATGGAAAAAGATATTACAAATGAAATTAGGATTTTTTTAACTGAGGGTATAATAAGAGACAGAAGTGAGATAAGTTATCAGAATAGTTGGAACAATTTTTTTATATTGGGTCTTTTTAGCAACAAAAAACTTAGATATTTGTTGATAAAGAACTTTCTTTCAGGTCTTGTCCAAGCAAATTGTCCTAAGGAATTTGTAAGAGAATTTCGTAGACTTGTTGTTGAAGGGATAAAGACTTTTTTTTCTGATGATAGTGATAATAAAATAAACTATGATAAATTAACTGTAGAAGAAGGATTATCGAGTACAGAATGTGTAAGAAGGTATGAACTAAAATAATATGAGGAGTATAAACTTTTAAAAAGGAGAAAATCAAATGAATGAAAATGTAATTAAAAATTTAAAAAAGCGAAATGAGGAAATAAAAAATGGGAAATCTTCAAATATTGTAACAGGACTTGTGGTACAAGGTGGCGCCATGCGAGGTATCTATTCTATGGCGGTACTTATGGGACTTGAAGAAATGGGATTTTCAAATGCATTTGATCATATTGTTGGCTCATCTGCGGGTGCAATTAATTCTGCATATTTTTTAGCTGAACAGTCTACTGTTGCGGTCTCAATTTATCTAGATGATCTTTCAGATAATAGGTTTATAGATTTTAGAAGGTTAAAGAAAATCGTAGACATTGATTATATGGTTGATGATGTTGTCAAAAAAACTAAACTTTTAAATGCAGTTAAAGTTAGAAAAGCCTTTACTAAACTTCATACAGCTTTAACTGACTATCAAACAGGCGAATCTTTTTTCATTACAAATAAAGATGAAAACGTTGATATTTATGAAGCGATAAGGGCTACAGCTGCAATGCCGATACTTTATAACAGAAAAGTACAAATAAAAGATAGATACTATGTTGATGGCGGAATAGCCGATGGTACGCCACTCTTTAAAGCTATTGATTTAGGTTGCACTGATTTAATTGTTGTACTTACAAGAAAACCAAACTTTCGCAGAAAAGCCCCAAATTTAATTATGCGTATATTAGAGGAACCTTTTCTTAAAGAATTTCCAATTAAATTAAGGAAAAAAATCACTTCAGAAGATAAATATTTTAATAAGACAATGGAATATATTGAGTTACATGAGAAAAAGAACTCACAGGTAAGAATTCTTACCATTTTCCCAAGTAATTTGAATAAACTAGTATCAAGGACCACAAAATCTAGAATAAAACTTTTGAGTTGTGCATTAATGGGGCGAAACGACGTACGTCGCTCTTTTGGCGAGTTAGAATTAAATGATAATCCTTATAATTAAAACTTTCTAATCATATTCAGTCGTTTCGTAAGCGCAAAATGATCAACGACAATTAAAATTCCCTACTAGCGACAATTAAAATTCCCGTATTGAGGAATTAAGTGTATCATCTAAGCCTTGTTTTTGGAGGTATAGATGGTAACAGATCGTCAAGTAAGGAGGCTAATGATGTTGATCAACAAAAAGGGTTCATTGGTAAAGGCGGCGGACATGTCTGGGATGGATCAAAAGACAGAGCGGAAGTATTTAAGGATAGGGCGCTTACCCAGCCAGGTCAAGAAGGAACACAGGTGGAGGACATGGAAGGATGCCTTTGAGGGGATATGGGGAAGGGTGAGAGAGTTATTAAGGAATAATCGTAAGCGATCAATAAAGTACATCTTCACCAGGGGTTAAATGTATGTGAGGATGGGTTCCTGGAATATTATGCCGGGGCGGGGCTCTCGCAGAGATCCCCTTCACTACCGGCCAAAACTGTGCTCAGTTTTGCCTGCGGCTTCACGAATTGCGGGCTTTCCGCAATTCGGTTCAGCATGCACGTTCAGGGGATTCTCTGCTGCGCCCCGCTCGTACCTGTAAAAGTTACGGGCACGGCATGCCGTGCCCCTACGCCCTCATCCCCTTGTCTCTGCCGGGGAGGAGCTGCCCGGGCCACCGGGTACAGAAGAACCGGGGGGGCATTGTGGTAAAAGAGCATGTGATAAAACGGTTCCCCGGTGTCCTGGAAAGTGAATGCTGTCCGGCAGGAGGATCCTGTCAAGATGTGGGAGAGGAATTTCTCCTGGGATTTGCATTCCATCAAGGAAAATGAAACAAATTTTCTCCAAAATGAGATAAATGGACCCCAAAATGTCTTAAAATTAAAGGCAAATGAGATGGCTGAATCCCAAAATGAAAGAAAAATCAAGGTGAATGAGATAATTTTTAACCAGAATGATAGAACCGTTAAGGAGAATGAGATAAAAATTAAGGCAAATGATATGACTGGACCCCAAAATGTTAGAAAATTTGAGCAAAATGAGGTGATGGCTCTCCAAAATGACCCAACGGCAAGCACTGCCTCTACCGCTCCCGCATCCAGGAATCCCTATCCCTGCTCAAGGAGCAATAACCCCGCTCGACAAAAGATTTTAATGGTCATTAATCATTTAGTTTCCTTTTTCTCTCCTGTTTTAGATTTTTTACCGTTTTCTGAATAGATACTATCCAGTGCCAGGGTGATTTTCTTTTTCAATTCTTCCACCTCGATGTTGTACTTCTCGTTAATATCAAGGTCTTGGGATTTTCTACAAGCCTCCAGGGCTTTCTCAAGGTAGAGGTAGCGTTTTGATTTATTTTTTTCCTGGGCCAGCATCCAGTAAGCTTCAGCAAAAAAGTAGTATACCCGCGCGCTGCCCCTATAGGATAAAGATATTTCCAAATGCGATATGGCCAGGGCAGTATTTCCCTGCTTGAATTCGATTCTTCCATAGCATTCCTGAAGTAAGGCAGAATACCAACCATAATTTTTTTTAGCTTTAACTTTTGCATCCTGTTTCGATTTTGCTTTACCTTTAATCTCGCCATGGAGCAGCTTATCTATATAATTAAGTAGTTCCTGGGGTTCTTTGAATACATCCTGGGGATTATTTGACAAAACGGTTCGTTTGTTAGTAGAATCGTTAAGCTGTTTTTTATTATTAGACTTGGTTTTCTCGAAGAATACGGTTCGTTCGATAATAGAAGATGCCAGCCCAAGGTAGAGTTCGATTTCTTGATGGCTGTCTTTTCTGATTCCATAACCTTCTATGTCATCATATATTTCCCGGAATATTTGTTCTGCTTTGTTGTAGTCCCTGGCCTCCAGGTATGTTCTTCCCAACTCGATTTTTGCCTTCCAGGAACCTTTTCTATTGCTCAGTGAAGCTGCTGTTCTAAAGGAAGCGTATGCTTTATCATACTCTTTAAGCTCACGATTGTAGATGCCAATATGGTAATGAATCCTTTCCAATTCACCGAAATAATTATTCCTACCTTTCTTATTGTCATCGAGAACTATAGAGTTCATTTTTTCAAGAAATTTCTCCAGTAATTGCAGAATTAACCCAAATGCCTTTCGTCTCACTAAAGGAGCGCGATAAATTGCTCCTGCTTTATTGATTAATGGGAGATAATGCAAAATTTCAGGTTCATCATGTCCAAGGAACAAACATTTTTCTAACTCTTTGATACCAGATTCATAATCCTGGAGGATGAAGTAGACCCTGCTCAGGATAATTCGGTTCTGGGCCGATTGAGGGTTAAACTCCAAGGCTTTCTGGGAATAAAATAATGCCTCACGGTATTCTTTTTTGAGAATGTAACATTCGGCCATGAGACGGTACAGGTCATGAGTACCTATTTCCCTTTTATAATCACTGCTCAATTTTTCTACTGCAGCTTTTATAATCTCTATAATTTTTCTGATGGTCTCCTTTGGTTGATCTTTTTCATCATTGCTCCCTTCAATACAATATAAATATTTTTTTGCAATAAAAATTAGAAGCTGAGCCATATACCATTCTTTTATTTTCCCAGATATTATATTTCTAAAACTGTCATTTGTTTCCTGTTCACAGTTATTTCTCAAACCTATCCACATACTGATTTGTTTAATTACTTTATCTACGAAATGTTTTTCATTTTTGGTAGAATATTCTTTCTCAAACTCATCTTCAAGGCTCTCTCGCAGCATTATTGAGATATTATCGGTAAGGGATTTTATTAAATCTTTGTCTTTAACAATTATATCGCTATAATTATTTCTATTCAAATCAAAATCTTCGAGGGTCCTATTAATATCAATACAATTACTTTTCATATATCCCCAGAGTTTTTCAGATATGGCATCCAGTAAATGGTTGATTGCATGGGGTAATTTCATCTGATATTCATTTTTTTCAATATCATTTAACTTTCCACATACATAAAGATATAAACCCCAAAAGAGAATATTATTGATCGAATTATAATCATTTTCAAATACTTTCAAAAAAGCTGCAATTGATTTCTCCCATTTTTCTTTTCTACAATAAAATACTCCCAGCTTGAAAAAAGGTTTTCCTTCTCCAGATGAGGCCAGGTAAGACAGATGAAAAAGACAAGATTTTCTAAGAACCTGGTCTTCTGCATTAACCAGGGCAAGGTTGAGCTCGCAGATATGTGCTATTCTTCTTAACCGTTTATTATTTTCCTCGCGTATGATCAATTTAAGCAAATCTAGCCAGGATAATTTCACGGCAATAGAAAAAAAGATATTTGGATTTTCGTAACGATAGGGAATATCTGGATGTCTTTTTTTCTTCTGTTGAACTCTCTCTTTACTTGCATTCAATCCTTTACTAAGTCTATCATAGATTACACCCTTTAGATTCCAAAATCGGGCATCATTAGTTTGATATCTTAGCGATTCGTTGCAGTGAAAGAGCGCATCTTCAAATTTTTTCATTTCACAATAATAGCACCCCAGGAGGAAATGGGAATCCGCATCTGTTGGATCATATTGCAGCGCTTCCCGGTAAGCAGATTCTGCCGATTCCAACTGACCCAATTCTTCATAGACTACCCCCAGGTGGTAAAGGCACTTTATAAACGAATTGTCTTCATTAATCGCACTGATAAATGATTTCTCCGACCTGCGTAAATAAATATTCTTCTCTTTAGTTTTGTTCTGGCACTCCCGGTAGGTTTTTAAACCCTCTGTATAGTACATGATTGCTTTCCATGATTGCCGTCTAACCGGACCAAGATAGGTGAAGACCTTATAAACCAGTCTTCCAATCATCTGTTCTAATATTTCTGTCTGTGAAAGTCCGGGCGAAATATCATCAAGATCATCACCGGCAATACACCAGCTTTTATTCAATTTTCCCCCATGAACCTGGGCAACGAGTTCCAGGGCATCACCTTTTTTATGCAGGCTTCCACTCAGGATAGGTCCCCTCATCAACCGGCTTAATGCTGACATCAAGAAGCCTGCCGGAATTTCTATAAATGAAGCGATCTTTATCTTCTGATCGGGAGGTAAGAGTCCTTTCAACATATCTCCGGTATCGTCAGCGTTCAATTTAAAACATCCTATTTTTTCATAATCTGATGAAAATTCTGATTTATCAGGATTGATCAAATCTTTTTCTTGAACCAACTCTATTAGATTGATAAGTCGATTGATCAATCTTACATGAATGCCTTCTGTCGGGAACTTTAATTTGTCATCACCGGTGAGATTGATGAATTGAATTATATGGACCCTTTTTCTCGATCTTATGGCCAGGTGAAAGATTTCTACAACAAACAGAAATATCAGTATTTTAAAAGCAAGCTCGAAGGAAAGAGGTCTAATAATTTCTATTGAAATACTGAAAAAAAACGATAAGATTAACCGGATAAGGAGAAAGATCAAAATAATATCTCCCAGGGAGTTCCTGAGAAATCTGGCCATCCTGCAATATACCTTTGCTGATATTAATGCTACATAGCGATAACCCAGGTTGTGCCAGCCGGTCCAGATCAGCCATGATATGAGCAATAAATAACATAATCCAAAGATTGAAGATTCAGCAATTTTTGGCAATTTTAAATTAATGAACTTGACGCCGATGGTGGCGATCAATGATACGATCAGCAGTCCCCCATGTATTTTGGACTGTGCTAGCCTGGCTATAAACTTTTCCATCCGTTTTCTCATACTTTCCTCCTTAATGTTGACTAAAATCGATTAAACACTCCTTTTCCCCAATAATTTGGGCCTTGCTCCGATTAAGCTATCGGTTACCTGGCCTTATCGGGCGCAAAATATAGAAAATTCGGGCGAAATCACGACTGTTAGGTGATCTCCCCGGATTACCCCAAAAGTAGACTTAACCGCCTCTGTCCCGAAAATTAGTTCTGCAACCATTTTTCCTCCTTTTCTCTTACAGGTTGCTTACCCTTCATGGTTATCTCTCCCTTGAAAGGAATCAACCTTAATCTTAAGATTAACCATTAACACAGATCAAAAAGATTGTCAAGCAAAAAAATTGGAAAAATCATTTTTTTTTGAAAAAAAATCTGGAATATACCATATAATAAAGTAAGAAGGATAGACCCTCAAGAAAATTGCCCGCTTCATCGGCTGATTTTCTCTTTACATGGGGGAGGTTTTCGGGTAAAATGGGGGGGTGATGAGCGCGAGTGAAATAGAGGTTGCAAGACCGGGTGGGGATGAAGCCGCCTGGCGATAAGAGAGCAGGTAAAGTATGGCACAGACAAAAAAATCAGGTACGAAGCGGCAAATCGAGTCTTATGAGCACAAGGATAAGGAGCGGCTGAATAACCCACCGGTGGGGTTGGTGACGCCCGATACGGACCCGGAGAAGGATGCCGGGAAGACTTATGCTTATGATCCGCACCTGGACCCGCAACTGCAATGGGCGGGGAAGGCGGAGCACACGTCTTTTACGGTGCCGACCGTCTCTCTTCACACGCCAACCTATAAACGAGGAAAAAATGGAGAAACTGACTGCCAATGACCCTGAAACCAGATCCGCCGATTTGGTGACGGAAAACATCGAGAAGATCAAAGCGTTATTCCCCGAGATCATCACCGAAGGGCCGGATGGGAATTCGGTTAACATCGATGTACTTAAGACGCTCCTGGGCGATAATACTATTACCGATTGCGACGAGAAGTATGGCCTCAACTGGCACGGTAAGCGCAAGGCCCGACAACTGGCACTGACACCCTCCACTGGTACGTTACGCCCCTGCCTGGAAGAGAGTGTGGACTGGGACACCACGCAGAACCTGGTGATCGAGGGCGATAACCTGGAAGTGTTAAAGCTCCTCCAGAAATCCTATGCCGGAAAGGTGAAGCTCATTTACATAGATCCGCCCTACAACACGGGTAAGGATTTTGTCTATCCCGACGACTTCCAGGACAATATCAAGAACTACCTCGAATTGACCGGCCAGGCGGAAGGTGGGCGCAAGATCAGCAGTAATACCGAGGCCAGTGGCCGGTTCCATACCGACTGGCTGAACATGATGTACCCGCGGCTCAAATTGGCAAAAAATCTTCTAAGGCCGGACGGTTTAATTTTTGTAAGTATCGATGATAAGGAGGTGAATACTCTTTATACGATGCTTAACGAAGTCTTCGGAGAAGAAAACTTTGAGGGTCACATTCACTGGAGGAGGCGGCATAACCAACCAAATGATCCAACAAAAATGATAGCTATAGTAGCTGAGCATATTTTGTGCTTTACTCGTGATAAAGCAAAATACAAGTCTACTGGTGTAGGTAAAATTGCCTTGTCTGGAGATTTCTCCAATCCAGACGGAGATCCACGGGGTGAGTGGGCTTCGAAACCCTGGAAGGTTGGTTCAGACCAATCAGGAACTCGATACAAGATTACTACCCCTACAGGGCAAGTATATGAGGAAGAGTGGATGGGCGAAGAATCCACATATCAGGCATTGCTCAAAGACAAGCGGATTCTCTTTCCCGATAATGGAAACGGATTGCCTCGTAAGAAGTATTTTAAAAGTGAACGAGAAACAGAAGGACAATGTGCAACTAATTGGTGGCCGCACAAACAATTCGGGAATAACCAAGATGCCAACTCGCTAATGACAAGTTTGTTCGGGCTGAAGAATGTTTTCAGCAACCCAAAACCAATAGAGTTAATTAAAGGTATCATCAATGTTTCTAATACAAAAGACACAAATATTGTTCTTGATTTTTTCGCAGGTTCTGGGACTACAGCTCACGCTGTCATGGTTCAAAACCTGATAGATAGAGAGAGACGTCGCTATATCCTTGTTCAGTTACCCGAACCGCTCGATCCGGACAACAATGACCAAAAAGTTGCCGCTGATTTTTGCGACAATATCGGCAAGCCCCGCAACATTGCCGAGTTGACCAAAGAACGCCTCCGCCGGGCTGCCAAAAAAATCAAGGAGGAGAACCCGATGTTCCCGGGCGACCTCGGTTTCCGCGTCTTTAAGCTGGACTCCAGCAACATCCGGGCCTGGGAACCGGACCGAGACAACATGGACCAATCGCTCTTCGATTCGATCGAGCACCTAAAGGCTGATCGTACCGAAACGGATATCCTCTACGAGTTGCTGCTCAAGCGAGGTCTCGACCTATGTGTACCCATAGAGCAGAAGACCATCGCCGGCAAAGCCGTGCACAGCATTGGTGGCGGCGTACTGCTCGCGTGCCTATCCACCCAGATCACCCGCGATGAAGTCGAACCGCTGGCCCAGGGCATGGTTGCCTGGCACCAGGGTCTCGCCCCGGTAGGCGATACCACCTGTATTTTCCGCGACAGTGCCTTCGCCGACGACGTGGCTAAGACCAACCTGGCCGCAATCCTCAACCAACACGGTATTTCGAATGTGAGGAGCCTATGATGGGCGACGATCTGGAACGCTCCAGGCATAGCAAGGTGATTCTCTATACCACAGCCGACGGCAAGGTCACGGTGGACGTGTTTTTCGCCCAGGATAACTTCTGGTTGACGCAACGAACCATGGCCGAATTGTTCGGGGTCAAGACTCCCGCCGTTTCCCGTCACTTGAAGAATATCTTCGAAAGCGGCGAATTGATAGAGGATTCAGTTGTTTCCATTTTGGAAATAACTGCCGCCGACGGTAAGCATTACTCCACCCGGTTCTACAACCTGGACGCGGCGTTTGCCAAGTACTTGAAAGGCGGCGACAAGTCATGAAACTACATTTTGAACCCAACCTCGATTTCCAACTCCAGGCTATCGAAGCAGTATGCGATCTCTTTCGTGGCCAGGAGATCAACCGAACAGAGTTCACGGTCACCCGGAGTGTCGCTGGGGGTGCATACCTGTCCGGCATGGAGAGTGATCTCGGCATCGGCAACCGGTTTGCCTTGCTCGAAGACGAATTACGCCAGAACCTGGTCGATATCCAGCTTCGCAATGGACTCCCTCCATCCGACAAAATTACCTCTGTTGACTTCACCGTGGAGATGGAGACCGGGACCGGCAAGACCTATGTCTACCTGCGCACAATCTTCGAGTTGAACAAACGCTATGGTTTTACCAAGTTTGTTATCGTGGTGCCATCCATAGCGATCAAGGAGGGCGTTTACAAGACGCTCCAGATTACCGAGGAACACTTTAAGGGGCTGTACGCCGGCGTTCCTTTCGACTTCTTCATCTACGACTCTGCCAAACTGGGCCAGGTACGAAATTTTGCCACCAGCCCTCAAATCCAGATTATGGTAGTAACCGTTGGAGCAATCAATAAGTCTGGTGACCAAGCCGAAGCGGAAGCGGAAGAATCCGATGAGAAAAGACGGCGTGAAAAATCCAGGAACGTCATGTACCGGGCCAACGAAAAGACAGGGGGAGAAAAGCCTATCGATTTGATTCGCGCTACGTGCCCCATCTTAATCGTGGATGAACCTCAAAGTGTAGATGGCGGACTGCAAGGGCGCGGTAAGCAGGCGCTCAAATGGATGAATCCACTCTGCACCCTGCGCTACTCGGCCACACATATCGAGAAACACCACATGGTTTATCGCCTCGATGCAGTTGACGCCTACGAGAAACGATTGGTCAAGCAGATCGAGGTTGCCTCAGCCACAGTCGAAGACGCCCATAATAAGCCCTATGGTCGCCTCCTGTCCGTGAGAAACAATCACGGCACCATATCCGCCCGGGTAGAGTTGGATGTGCAGACCGCCAGCGGTGTCAAACGCCAGGAAATGACGGTCCAGGATGGCGATAACCTGGAGCAGACGACGGGTCGCGCCCTCTATACCGATTACCGTATCGGTGAGATCCGGGTCGAGAAAGGTAATGAATTCATGGAGCTTCGTAGCCCTGGTAACGAACAGTTTATTAAGCTTGGCCAAACCTGGGGAGACGTGGACAAGTTGGCCATCCAGCGCGAGATGATTCGCCGCACGATCAAGGAGCACCTGGATAAGGAGAAGCGCCTGCGCCCGCACGGTATCAAGGTGCTGTCACTTTTTTTTATTGATGAGGTTGCCAGGTACCGACAGTATGATGTCGAAGGCAATATGGTGAAGGGCGATTACGCCCTTATCTTCGAAGAGGAATATCGACGTCTGGCCAATCACCCAGACTACCACACACTTTTCGAGGAAGTAGACCTTTCCCGTGCCCCAGAGGAGGTCCACAATGGCTACTTTTCGATCGACCGGAAAAAAGTGGGGGGCAAAACGGTTGAGGAATTCAGGGACACCCGTGGTAATACCCAGGCCGACGACGACACATACAGCCTGATCATGCGCGAAAAAGAAAAACTGCTCTCGCTGGAAACACCGCTCAAATTCATCTTTTCCCATTCGGCGCTACACGAGGGCTGGGATAACCCCAACGTCTTCCAGATTTGCACCCTGCGCAAAATCCAGACCGAACGCGAGCGACGCCAGACCATTGGCCGGGGGTTGCGTCTCTGCGTCAATCAGCATGGAGAACGTCTTAGAGGCTTCGAGTTTAATACTCTTACTGTAATTGCCAACGAACAATATGAAGATTTTGCAGAGAATCTGCAGAAGGAAATCGAGGCCGACACCGGCATTCGTTTCGGCATTGTCGAGGCGCATCAATTTACCGCCGTAACCATGATGGCTACCGACGGGGAATTATACCCGCTAGACATGGAACAGTCGAGAATACTGTGGGAGCACCTGAAAGAATACGGGTACATCGATGCAAGGGGTAAGATACAGGACTCATTAAGAAAAGCTCTAAAGGATGATACGCTGAATATCCCCATGATATTTACAGCCCAGCGCGATCAGATTGCTCAAGTACTCAAGAAATTTTCTGGAAGGCTGGATATCAAGAATGCCGATGAACGCCGGTCGGTGCGTCCTCGCCAGGCAGTACTACACAGCCCCGAGTTCAAGGAACTATGGGACCGCATTAAGCATAAGACGACATACCGTGTACAGTTCGACAACGAAAAACTTGTTGAAAGCTGCGTCCAGGCTCTACGTGACGCGCCCCCGATCCCGAAAACCCGTCTTCAATGGCACAAGGCCGACATCGATATCGGGAAGGCTGGCGTGGTAGCAAAAGAGCGCGAAGGTGCCGCAACCGTCGTCCTGGAGGAGCGCGACATCGATCTACCCGATCTGCTCACAGACCTTCAGGATCGAACTCAACTCACTCGCCGCACCATTCACCGCATTCTGACGGGTAGCAACCGGCTCAATGAGTTTAATCGCAATCCACAAGCCTTCATCGAGTTGGCCGGGGAGGCGATCAACCGTTGCAAGCGTCTGGCAATAGTAGATGGAATCAAGTACCAGCGGATAGGAGACGAGTGCTATTTTGCCCAAGAATTGTTTGCACAGGAAGAATTAACCGGTTACTTGAAGAAATTGCTGGATGTCAAGAAATCAGTCTACGAGCAGGTGGTCTACGACTCCGATACCGAGGCCGCCTTTGCGGATGAAATGGAGAAGGACAGTTCAGTCAAGGTGTATGCCAAGCTGCCGGGTTGGTTCACGGTGCCGACACCACTGGGTAGCTACAATCCCGACTGGGCGGTGCTCATTGATAAAGACGGTGCTGAACGCCTGTACTTTGTCGTAGAGACCAAGAGTAGCCTATTCACCGACGACATGCGCGACAAGGAAAACGCAAAAATTCAATGCGGCCGTGCGCACTTCAGTACCCTTGCAGTCGGTGATTCCCCCGCCAAATATAGAGTTATAAGAAAATTAACAGACCTTTATGTTTGAGATGGAGGCATTGCACCCACTGAAAAAGCTTGATCCCAAACAATGGCGCGCACATCAAGATTAAGAATTAATCGCTCTTTGATGGTAAAAGGGAGCTTTCGGGATTGTTTCTAACCTTTAGCACATAATCACGGTGATGATAGTGCCGCAAGAGCAATCCTGGTCTATAGAATCATTGGTGGGGCAGCTCCTGGTGATAATACAATCTATAAGAGTCCTTGGATCTCCGCCATACACATTCTTCATATCCTGCCAATTTAAATTGGCGATTGTCTTCTTGTTTAAGCTGAGACGTTGACTGAATTTTTTGGGTTTCATTGATTCCTCCTGCTTCCTATTCTATAACAAAGAAGAATTCTTTTCAACCGGGAATTTTGTCCCTCCATGATTAGCTGGTTCTTACCGGGGAAATGCAATATTTCACCTGGCCGGAAGCCCGGGATTAGATCAGGGTTTCATCAGCTCGATGAGCAACTGGCGAATTTTCTTGATGGCGCGCATGATCTCCCGGACGATCTTTATCTTTTGCTCTATGTCCACCGGTACGGCCGGGAACATCTCGCCGTCGCCGCACATGAGCCAGTTGAGGTCTACACCGGTCTTTTTCCTGACCCTTTCAAAGAACCAGGGATTAGGTTGGCGTTGGTTCTTCTCATAGCGGGAGAGCAGGCTGCCTGAGATGCCGACGCCTTTGCCGAAAGTCTCCTGGGTCTTGTTGAGGAAGATGCGCAGGAGTCTTAGTCTTTCGCCCAGGGTGTCGGCGGTCAATTTCATCGTCTAGCCCCGGTGTCCTGGTCGGCAGGGCAAGCAAAGATTTTGAATCCTGGAATTGTAAAGATCAAAGCGTAAATCATGCAACAATTATATGAATATTTGATAAAAATGTCAAGAGTCGATTGGAAATGTAACAAAAATCTAATTTTTACTTGACTATCAGTTGAATAAAACGGCACTTCCGGCAATACAAAATTTACCCTTTATCTGCTGACAAACGAATATCAGGGAATCTCCAGATCAATCCAGGAACCAGGGAGATTAACCAAAGTAAAAATTATGTTGACAAAATAATAAATGTGCTATATATATTCCGCATGAAGCAAATAACGACTTCTCAAACAGACAATCGCCTTGAGATTTCAAGGCAAAAAGGAGACCGCCATGACATTCAAAGAATATGCCAAAGCCAACGCCATGATGTGGATTTCGTCCAAACAGGCAGCCAAACTGATGCAGTGTTCTATAGAGCACGTCTACGACCTTGCCAAATTGAAGCGAGTATGCTATATTAAGGACGGCAAGAACATCAGGTTCAAGCCAGAGGATCTGGATGATTATGAGAAGCAGCATTATGTCAGGAGGTAGCATGAGTCTCTATAAAAGAGAAAACAGTGCTATCTGGCAGATGCGCTGCTCTGTGAATGGAAAAATTATCAGACAATCGACCGGGACGTCGAACAAAAAGTTGGCTCAACAGATTTACGAGAAGACCAAAGTGCAGGTCGCAGAAGGCAAGTTCAAGGTAGTCGACAAGCAGGACATGCCGTTTGACAGGCTTGTCGAGACATTCCTTGAGAAACACAGCCGGGTAGAGAAGAGGTCTTACATGACCGATGAGTCCTATTCCAAAGGTTTGATCGAGTATTTCGGGAAGAAGCCGATCAGGACGATTACGCCGCTTGATATCAAGAACTGGCGGGAATGGCGGACAGGTCAGATAACGATGAGGCGGACACCGGTCACGAAAGCCACCATGAACCGGCAATTGACGTTGCTTAAGACAATCTTCAACATGGCCGTAGAGTGGGGATTTCTTGAGAATAGCCCGGCAGAAAAAATTAAGCCTCTGAAGGGTGAATCGAAGCGGATGAGATTTTTGACCAATGAAGAGATATCGAGGTTGGTCGATAGTGCAAAAGGTTACATGAAGCCGCTAATCATCGCAGCGATATGCACCGCTATGAGGAGAGGTGAACTTTTTGGTCTGAAGTGGAGCGAGGTAGACCTTGAGCATGGTTTTATCCGGCTGATAAAGACCAAGAATAGTGAGCCGAGGGATGTGCCGATCAGCGGGTATTTATCCGAGACGTTGAAGAACCTTAAAACCCGGCAAAGGAGCGATTATGTATTTTGCCAGAAGAATGGGAAAATGATGAGCCATACCCCTTTCTTATTCAAATCGGCTTTAAAGGAAGCCGGGATAGAGGATTTTCGGTTTCACGATCTGCGGCACACGGCAGCGAGTCTGTATGCCAGCGGTGGTTGCGACATCATCACGCTACAGCATTTGTTGGGCCACAAGTGTTTAGCGATGACGCAGAGGTATGCTCACCTGATGCCCGAGAAGCACGAAAAGAGCCGTCGGATCATGGATGATCTATGGAGCCGGATAGGTGACACGAAAAGTGGCACAGTCCAAAACAGATGATTAAAAGAAACGTCCCGAGAAGCAGATCGATTAACACTTTAAGCCGGGTTCTCAACCCGGCATCGATGGTCTTGACAGGCATGCCCGGTTGCCGGCCTATTTTTCCAGCGGGAAGGTCAGGTCGGCCTTCCATTTGGGCTCGTCCCTGGTGGTATTGATATGATCGACCAGGAGCAGGGCCAAGCGGATGGTCTGTTTGAGACCCTCCAACGGCCAGGTGGGATCGTATTCGTCTTTGACGGTATGGTAAGTGGTGGCCCAGAAACGGGGGTATTTCCTCTTGCCCGATTCATCGTCTTCCCCGGCGCTGATCCAGATGGCCGGGATATTGTAGCGGGCAAAGGAAAACTGGTCGGAGCGGAAGAAAAACCCCTGCTTGACCAGTGAAGAATGGGAATAATCGAGTCCCTCTTTACGGGCAATGGATTTAAGCATATCCTCCAGGGTAGAGAAGCGGCCACCGATGGCCATGACGCTGCGGGCCTTTTCCCACACAGGTGTGGACTCGAAGTTGATGTTGGCGATGATGTTGGCCCGGTCTGCCTGCTGGACATAATACCGGGAACCGAGCATGGCGGCTTCTTCGGCATTGCAGGCCAGGAGCACCACGGTATAATACAGCTCATCCTGGTGTTCTTTCAAGATTTTCCCGGCCAGCATCATGGCGGATACGGCGCTGGCATTGTCGAGCGCACCGTTTAAGATGCGATCCGGGCCGTTGCCGCTCATACCGAGGTGATCGATGTGGGCGGAGAGGACGATCTTCTTCGGGGATTTACCGGGGATCTCGGCCACCACGTTGTTGATGAACACATCTTTAAACCGGGTCTGGCCGCTGACTTTTATCTTGAAACCGAGGTTGATGGGCCGGAAACGGGTCTTCAAAGAGGCCCGGTACATTTTATCCAGGTCGAATCGCTTCTTTAAAAGGAGTTTTTGCAAGCTGCTCTCCTTGATCCAGCCACGGAATTTAAGGTTATTCTTGATCTCCGATTCCAGGAACACCTCTTCCCCGGGCCAGGAATTCTTCACCACTTCCCAGGAGTAGCCGGCGGTCATATCGGTATGAATCAACAGGATACCGGCTGCGCCCCGGCGGATGGCCTCTTCTACGTGGTAGATCCAGCGGCCGAAATAGGTGAGCGTTTCCCCTTCAAAATTGTCGCCGCGGAACAGGCCGGGATCATTGACCCGGGTGATGATGATTTTATCCCTGACATCGACGCCCTTGAAATCATCCCAATCCCAGAGCGGGGCGGTGATGCCGAAACCGACGTACACGGCATCTGCTTCGAGCTCGAATTTTTCCTGTTCCTGGGTGAAAGAGCCGACGATATCTTCCCGGTAGTGCAATTCCACATCATTGGCATTAAGCTTGATATCTTCGATGGTAAAGCTTTTTAACTTGATGGGCTGCCAGTAATCGCCGTTGTACCCGGGCGCCAGGTTCATGAATTTAAAGAGGCTGCGGGCATAGACCTCGGCCAGTTGGCCGCCGCGCTGACCGGCCGCCCGTCCCTCCAGCAGGTCATGGCTCAAAAACTCCAGTGCTGCCTGCATTTCTTCCTTCGATAGGCGATCTATCCTCTCTTCCAGGCCGGTTATCGCGGGCAGGGTAACAGAAGCCAGGACGAGGCAAACAATAACAGTTGTCACTCTTCTCATGTTTGATACCTCATAAATTTCTCACCTGAGATTCTAAACAAAAATGCAGTCAATTTCAACCCGGTTTGCAAAAATAATTGCAGTTTACCAAAATTGGATTTGAAATTAGCGGCAAACTGTGATAAATTAAGGGTCTGATGAAAAACAGATTTTATCTCTTATCGAAAGTGGTCGGCCTGGTCGTGTTCTACTCGCTTGTCCTGATCGCTTCGGTGTTTTTAACCATGAGCCTGCTCATCAAGGGGGAAGAGCTCGCCACCCCGGATTTTGTCGGTAAGCCCCTGAAAGATGCCTATGATATCGCTTCCGAGTATAGCATTTACCTGAAGAAGATCGAGGTGGATTACGATAAAAGCTTCCCACCCTTGACGGTTATCAACCAGGCGCCGGTGGCCGGGGCCAACATCAAGACCAGATCGATCGTCGAGGTCTATGTCAACTCCGAGTTGATCGAGGTCACAGTGCCCGACCTGCGCACCCTGACCTTGAAGAAAGCAGAGGAACTTTTAGAGAAAAACGATTTGAAGAAAAGGTATATCTCTTACATCGAGGCGGATAATGTGCCGGTCGATGTGGTTATTGCCCAGTCTTTTGCCCCGGGATGCAAATTTTTCCGGGGAAACGAGATCGACCTGCTGGTCTCCAGCGGTAAGCGGGAAACAGGCTATCTCATGCCGGGTATCATCGGCTTGCGGGCGGACCGGGTGGTGGTTTTCTTCGAGAACCGGGGCTTGAAAGTCTCGAAGATTACCGAGGTCGATTATTACCCGGGTTTTAAGAGGGGCATCGTGGTCAACCAATCCCCAGCGCCCGGGTTCCGGGTGACGGCCAGTAACCTGATCAGCCTGGAGGTAACGAAATGAACCCCATCTTTCCCTCCATCCTATCGACGAACTTCTTCGACCTGGAGAGCAAACTGACCATCCTGGCCCAGGCCGGCATAGACTTCATCCACCTGGACGTGATGGATGGGCATTTTGTCGACAACATCTCGTTTGGGCCGGCTTCGGTCAAGGCCATCAAATCGAAATTCGGTTTTTCCATCGATGCCCACCTGATGGTGTCTAACCCGGGGAAGATGATCCCCCGGTTCATCGGGACCGGTTCCGATTGGGTCTCCTTTCACCTGGAGACTACAGGGGACATGCGGGAGAACATCCGGGTGATCCGGGATCTGGGGCGCCGGCCGGGCCTGGTGCTTAACCCGGATACAGGTGTGGAGCGGGTATTCCCCTTTTTGGATGAGATCGATTATGTTTTGTTGATGAGCGTGTTTCCCGGGTTTGGCGGGCAAAAATTTATCGCCCCGACCCTGGACCGGGTCGATCAGTTAAAAAGGGAAATCAATAAACAGGGCAGTTCATGTTTGATCCAGGTCGATGGGGGGCTTAACCTGGATAATGTGGCACAACTCAAAAAAGCGGGGTGTGACCTCTTTGTCATCGGTACTTTTCTCTACAACGCAGAAAATGTGGCACAGACGTTAGACTCCCTATTAAACAAGATAAATGGAGCTTAACATGATGAGGCGTTTTTTCATTTTTATGATGGTTGGATTGCTGGTTTTGACAGGCTGTAAATCGAAGAAAGCGGTGGCCATTGCCCCGACCGGGCTGGAATCGGCCAAAGAGATGTACGAGACATCGCGTAAATACATGAAAAAAGACCCTGACCGGGCCCGGCTGCTATTCAAAGAGGTGATGCAGCTGTTCCCGGAGAGCGTCTATGCCCGGCTGGCCAAGATCGGCGTAGCCGATTCCTATTTTAACGAGAAGCATGCGGCCGCTTACGTCATGGCGGCTGCCGAATACCAGGAATACGTCAATCTCTATCCCAATGCGCCCGATGCGCCTTATTCCAGGCACCAGGTGGGTATGTGTTACTTTAAACAGATGAAAAAACCGGGCCGGGACCAGACCAACACCCTGGCCAGCCTGACCCAATTCGAAGCCCTGGTGCAACAGTTCCCGGGATCGGATGAAGCGGCGGACGCCAAAGAGCAGATTATCAAGATCAGGGAATACCTGGCCGCCCACTACTTTTCCATTGGGCTGGCCAATTTTAAGCTAAAGGCCTTCAAGGGGGCGATCAATCGTTTTAAGCAGGTGATCGACGATTACCCGGAGTATAGCCGGAACGACCGGACTTTTTATTATGCCGGCCGCACCTATTTTGCCATGAAGGAATACGAATCGGCCATCTCCTTTTTCCAGCGGGTGATCAATTCCTATCCCAAATCGAAGACCATCAAATCGGCCCAGAAAATGATCGTCAAGATTAATAAATTGCAAACGGTCGCCAGGGGTGATCAAAAATAGGGAGGATATCCCGGAAAAGCCGGGTGTTTACCTGTTTAAATCAGGGGGCAAGATACTCTATATCGGCAAGGCCCGCAACCTGAGAAAGAGGATCGATCAATATTTCCAGGCCCGGCCCCCGGGACTGGCCAGCACACTGATAGAGAGTGCCGATACGATCGAGACCATTATCACCGACGATGAGAAGGATGCCCTGCACCTGGAATACAACCTGGTGCACCACGAGAAGCCGCCCTTCAATATCCGGCTCAAGGACGATAAAAGCTTTCCTTATATCGCCATCTCGATCGCCCATCCCTTCCCCGGTATCTCCTACACCCGCCGCCGGGAAACGGGCCATTTTGTCCTGGGCCCGGTGGCCGATGCCGGCAAGACCCGGGAGCTGATCGATCTGGTCTGCCGCCTCTTTAAAGTTCGCCCCTGTACGGACCGTACCTTTAAAATGGGTAAAGCCTGCCTCTATTATTATATCGATCGCTGCTCTGCGCCCTGCACCGGGAAAATCGACCGGGATGAATATGCAAAGAGCGCCGCGGCTGCTGTCGGGCTATTGAAAGGGAAAAAGAAACCGGTCCTGGCCCGCCTGCGGCAGGATATGGAGATCCTGGCCGGGGAGCTGCGCTTCGAAGAAGCGCAGAAATTAAAAGAGGATACCGGGCTGATCGAGAAATTTGCCCTGGAGACCTACATCTCTTCGTCCCGTCTGGCCGATTACGATGTGCTGGCGCTCCACTCTGACCCGGGGCACGATTGTTTTATTATCCTCTTTTCGGTGGTGCAGGGCCGGGTGAGGCGGCGGGAATTTTTTAATTTTACCGCTTTACCGGCGCAGCCGGTAGAAGTGTGGCGGGATTTCCTGGTCTCTTTTTACCGGGGCGAGACCATACCGCCGGAAATACTGTTGCCGATCCTCCCGGCAGAGTGGGAGCACCTGGAAGAACTCTTTTCCAGGTTGGCGGCCAAGAATGTCCATATCAAAGTACCGGTCCGGGGGGACAAGAAAAAAATGCTCGACCTGGCCCTGAAAAATTTGAACCTATATGTGGGTAAGAACAAATACAGCCTGGTGGCCGGCGCATTGCAGGAAAAGCTGGGCTTGTCCCGGTTGCCGGTCAGGATCGAAGGCTTCGATATCTCCCATTTTTCCGAGCGTGAGCGGGTCGGCGCGGCGGTGACCTTTTTGAATGGCCGGCCGGATAAGAAGAATTACCGCAATTACCTCATCCGCACTGCCGGGCCCGGGGATCCGGCCGCTTTACAGGAGATGCTGGAGCGGCGGTTCAAGAAGGGGGAGACCCGCCCCGACCTGTTGGTCATCGACGGCGGCCAGCCCCAACTGGGGGTGGCCCTGGCTGTCCGGGAAAGCCTGGAGATCGATGTCGATGTGGTGGCCCTGGCCAAGGGCGAAGAGCGGGTTTACCTGGCAGATGGCCGGTCATTGGTACTGGCCGAAGGCTCGGCCGAGCGGTTCCTGCTGCAAAATGTCCGGGATGAAGTGCACCGGCGGGCAGTAACCCATCACCGCAAGCGGCGGGAGCAGGTGTGAGCAGCGGCCCATTTTTTTGGGGAACTTCTTTCGCTATGGTTTCGTTATTAGGGTGTGAAACACAGTAAACTATGGACAGCGGTCAGATAAAAAAGTTAAAACTCGGTGACAAAGAGGTCTGGAACATGATGATAGACGGTTTTTCTAAAAAAATTTACAACATCGCTTTGAACTTCGCTTCTAACCGCGATGACGCCGCCGATCTGACCCAGGATATTTTCTTAAAAGTCTACAACAACATCGATAAATTTAATGATGACGGGCATTTCGAGCCCTGGTTGGTACGACTGGCCAAGAACCAATGTATCGACTACTGGCGGCGGAACAAGGCCAACCGGGCCCGGGTCGAGTTCGACGAGAACGTCCAGGCCAGGGCCATCCATGAGTCCCAGGTGACACCCGAAGAGTCGAGCATCCAGGCCCACGATGCCGAGTTCTTGCGGGAGAAGCTCTCCATTCTTCCCCCGGAATTGCGCCTCTTGCTGATTATGAGGGACATCCAGGGGTACTCCTATGAAGATATTTCCGGGCACTTTCATATTCCCCTGGGAACGACCAAGTCCCGTATTAACCGGGCCAGGGCCAGGTTGGCCAAACTCGTTTTAAATGAAGGGAATTAACCATGGAATGCGAAAAAATCGAAGAATTATTGTCGGCATATATCGAGGGCGACATCTCCCCGGTTTTGGCCCGGGAGGTCTCGCAGCACCTTGACCGGTGCCCGGTATGCGCCGCTTTGAAAGAAAAAATGGAAGAGCTGATCACCGGCCTTTCCGATCTCCAGGAAGATGTACCCTTCTTCTTGAGAAACCGGTTATACGTTATTGCCGAATCGCGGGGACAAGAGAAAGAGGAACCGAATGCCTATATGAAATGGATGGTTGCCGTACTCGGCACTTTTGTCATTTTCTTAAACCTCTTTTACTTTACCAATATCTATCCATCGGCCAACCGGGCATTGCACTCGGTGGTGGCCACGGTCAAAACCATTGCCGTAGAAACAGGGGCATTCTTTGAGAAGGTGAATGAATCGAAGGATTTAATCCTTTCCGGCTTTTTCGAAAAAGATTCAAAAACAGTACAGTCTGACAAAGACAGCAAAAATTTGAAAAAAAACGGAGGCAAAAATGGCTGAAACAGTTGAAGTAAGAACAGAAAAAAACCCGGTCGGGGCAGCGATTCTCTCTGCTTTATTCCCCGGGGTCGGTTTGTTTTATGTCGGGAATTTCCTCAAAGGTATCGCATACATCGTGATCTTTGCTGCATTGATCGTGTTGCAAGTGGAAGGCCGGGGCAATGACCATGTCATCTTTGGATTACTCATTGCCGGCTTTTACATTTTCCAGATATTCGATACCTACGACGAGGCCAAAAGAACGCATGGCCGGGTCGAGGAAAAGCCCGTCAATCGTGAAGATGTTTCCCTATTCTGGGCGGTAACCCTTGTCATCATCGGCATCTGCTTCCAGTTAGCCGAGCTCAAGATCGTCACCTACAGGGGAATCGGCCGGTTATGGCCCATCATCCTCATCGGTCTGGGCATAAAATACGTGTATACTTACTCGATCAGTAAGAAAGGAGGCAAAAATGAGTAAAAAAGCCAGGGAAGAAACATTGTTTTGGGGTCTCATCCTGCTGGCCATCGGTACCCTGTTCTTGCTCGATAACCTCGGGGTAAACATCGATGTCTGGAATATTATCGGCGATTACTGGCCGGTGATCCTGATCGGCATCGGTTTGAAGAACATCTGGTCCCATTTTCAAAGCAAGAGACAACCATGAAAAAACGAGAAGTGCTCATAGTGGTCCTGCTGATCATCTTCGGCGTCTCCTATAGCGCATTTAAAGATAAGGAGAAAGACTTCAATCTCCTATTCTTCGATGAGTGCTCTGTCGGGTTTCATTCCACCAGCTTGCGCGACCGGCAATCCCCCAATCCTTTCCCCCAGGAGAAAATGCGCTATACCGGTCTTTTAAAGCTACAGATCGACAACCCGGCCGGCGGCATCGAGGTATTCAAATCCCCGGATAACGACCTGGTCATAGAGCCGGAAATCATCGTCTATCACCGGGATAAAACAGAGGCAGAAAAAATTTACCGGGAGTTCAAGATCGATGCGGCGCAAACCGCTGGCCATCTCAAGATCGAGACCAAATACAAAGGGGACTTCCCCTATCGCCGGGCCAGGATTTTCTTCAAGGTCTATGTCCCCCAGGAAGTAGAAATCAACTTGTGGAACAGGCATGGCGATATCGCCATCAGCGATACCGGGAAGAATGTCTTCCTCGATCTCAAGCACGGCAATATCCGGGCCAAGAACATCCCCTCGACCCTTACCCTGCGACACCGCCATGGCCGGGTCATACTGGCCGATATTACCGGTGCAGTGGACCTCTTTTCCCAGCACAACCAGGAAGTGACCATCGAGAATATCGGCCCATTGAAGATGAATGTCTCCCATGCCACTATCTCCATCAAAGGGGTGGAAGGCAACACCGAAGTGGTGAAAGTCAGTCATTGCACACTGGACATGGAGAATGGCCAGGGATTTACCATGGATGGCCAGCACACCCCCCTGACCCTGAAAAACATGCGCGGCGATGTGGGTATCAAAAACTCCCACAGCCGTATTCATCTCCAGGATATCAAAGGCAAAATCGAGATCTCCGGCCGGCACTGCCGGGTTAAGCTCGACACCATCGAGGCCAGCGACTTGAAAGTGAAAAATAGCTTCGATGCCACCGAGATCGCCGGTTTTCAAGGTAACACCATCGATATCGACCAGTCTCATGGCGAAATAAACATCACCTGGCTCACCCTGGGAGAGAAGCTGAATATCGTGGGCGCCCATTGCGACATCCATCTGTCATACCCGTCCGATGTCGGGCCCGCCTTCGATGTCCAGTTGAATTACGGCAAAGTGATCAACCACACCGACCAGGCCATAACGATTACGAAAAACGATGGAAGAACCAGCCTGAAGACCGGGGGGGGCTCCCCCCAGGTGGTTATCCAGGGCAAATACGGCGACCTCGTCTTAAATAACAAATAACCATATAAATCCCCTTCTCCCCATTCTACGGGCGGCCCTCCCGGGCCGCCCCTTTTTTTTATAATGTAAAAGTATGTCCAGCGGGCAGGCATCCCGGTAAAAAAGCATGCGATACCGGTGTTCCTGGCTGTCCCGGAAAGGAAATTTTCCCCGGTAAGAGGATTCCATCAAGATGCAGGAGAGAAAATTCCCCTGGCATGAGGATTCTACCAGGTTCCGGGAGATGATTTTTCTCCGGCATTGGCTTAAATTTAAGAGAATTCAGAGAAATTTTCTCCAAAATACCCGAACCGTTCAGCAAGCTTGGTGAAATTTTCTCCAAAATACCCGAACCGTTCAGCAAAGTTGGTGAACCGTTCAGCAAGCTTGGTGAAATTTTCTCCAAAATACCCGAACCGTTCAGCAAAGTCGGTGAACGGTTAAGCAAGATTGGTGAAATTTTCTCCGAAATACCCGAAATGTTCAGCAAAGTTGGTGAAATTTTCTCCAAATTTGGTGTCCAGTTCAGCAAGCTTGGTTAACCGGCCCCCAAAATTGCTTGATTAACCAGATTACGCTGATTGGGCTGTTGGGACTGTGACCGGCCCTCATCTATAGCCCCCCTCTCCCGCCAAAAAATTTTTCCCTCTGCCTCTTGACATCCGATTTTGTTTTGGCTATCATTTTCTCTTAAGCTTTAAGAAGCAGGTAGGAGCGTTGATGACCCTGCAAAGGACATGCTTGTTAAGTTTGCACAGGAGCCTGAACAGGTGTCAAGAGGCGTATATTTTTACGAGCTAGATCGGCGTCAAGATCTACGTGGCGCTGGGGGAAGACGAGTGGGAGGGGATGAGCTGGGGTGAAACGGCTTAGTGGGAGACGGTGGGTAGCCCCAGTCCTGCCCGAGGAAGATTGACTGCAGGGTGGAAAGGGGTGGGGCTTATGCGGGCGAGCGGCCGGGTTGTGCAGTGGGAGGTCATAATTTTCGCTCTTAGTGCACAGGCTCCTCTGCTTGAAGGGACTCAACCTCGGACCGGGATAGTCCGGTGGTCTCCGAGATGATATCCAGGGGTAAACCTTTTTTCAATAAGTTCCTGGCGATTTCAATATTCCTATCTTGGGCGCCTTCTTTCCTGGCCCTTCTTTCCCATGTCGTTACATAAGGCATTTTATATTCCTCCTAGCCTTCACAAATTAAAGGTGGAGGCTACAATGGTAGAACGCGACAAAAAGGAGCGTTCATCTGCTTCAAAGGAGCGTTCCCCTGCTTCCATAGTACTTCGGACCTGAAACCGGCGCTTCATGTCTCACTCAACCGTCCAGCAATTGACCGGCAATCGGCTCGTCTCACTAAAATGTCGAACTCGCTGACGCTCAAACACCGACATTTTCCCCCCTAAACCAGGGGAGCGCTCGACTCACCGGGCCGGAACATAATTGCTTCCCTAAGTTTCGTTCGATCATGAAGCACCTTGTCTCTGCAAAGTAAGGCGGAGACAACAATGACGAACGCGACCTAATGGGAGCGTTCATCTGCTTCTACCTCCAGCCGGTCCCCGAGCGGAGTCGAGGGGCCAGGCGGAGTCGTAATCGCTGGCTCCCCTGGCCGGGAGGGTGGTTTTCACAGGTTTTCGGGTCATAGCCCCTATATGATACCCAAAACCAGGGAAAAATGCAATGGTTTATTACTCAAAATTTTGTAAACGCTCGATGAACTGCACCTTCACCAGGGGTTGAATGTATGTCATGATGGGTTCCTGGAATATTATGCCGGGGAGGGGCTGTCGGGCCGCCGGGCACAGAAGAACCGGAGGGGCATTGTGGTAAAAAAGCATGCGATACCAGTGTTCCTGACTGTCCCGGAAAGTGAATGCTGCCCGTTAGGTGGATTCCATCAAGATGCAGGAGAGAAATTTTCTCCAAAATACCCGAACCGTTCAGCAAAATTGGTGAAATTTTCTCCGAATTTGGTGTCCAGTTCAGCAAACTTGGTTAACAGGCCCCCAAAATTGCTTGATTAACCAGATTACGCAGATGGGACACATTGACCCGCTTAGTCCTGGCCGCTTCACTCCCAGCGCCCCAATTATCATCCAGCCTGGCTATAGGTGCTTCGGCAGTTCGACAGGCTCACCGCATCGCTCCGCTCAGCAACCGGCTAAGATATATCCCTCGTCCCTCATGAAATTTTTTTGCTCCCTGCTCCTTGACATTGGATTTTGTTTTGGCTATCATTTCCTCTTAAGCTTTAAAAAGCAGGTGGTATCTTGATGACCCTGCAACAGACATGCTTGTTGAGTTTAGCCGGGAGCCTGAACAGGTGGCCACCGGCGGAAGCCTGGACAATTAAAGGCTTTTGAAAATAGTGTTTCGGCCATGAGGAGGAATTTATGAAGAAGAGAGTATTACAAATCTTATGTTTGGTGGTTTTAATCGGGTTATCGGATGGCATATCCCTCAAATCCTGGGATCAAGCCTGCGAAGATGCCCCCCAATGCGATCAGGATATGATGAAAACATGCTCATCCGTATGCCGTTTAAGAAAATCGTCATGTATGGCTTTGCTTGTCTGGGAACGGCTTTGTTATTATGGGATATGTAAATTCGAGTTTACGGTTATATGTGACGATCTTTGGGATCACACTTATGTGATGTATTGCGGCGGCACTCCATGCCCGGTTGAGCCATAAGGGATAGATAGTCGGTGAGTTCGGTGTTAACCATGCGGAAATTATGCTATTTCACTATTTTGTCGGTAATCATCGGATCGCTTCTATGGGGAGAAAACCAGGTAAAAGTAATCGATCATCCTAAACCCCTATTCTCCATGTTTTCGGATGCCAAAACCCTGGAGTTAAATAAAAGCATCGAAGCGATCAACCACAAAGATTTGCGGTTCTTTGCCGGTCTAGGCTCCGTCACGGTAGATAAGGCCGGTAATTACTACCTTTTCGACTTTGTCCACTGTACGATCATTAAACTCGACCAACAGTTTAACTATATGACCATTATTGGACGAAAGGGAGAGGGGCCTGGGGAATTTAAATGCCGTCCGTTAAGGGGGGACCAGATAACTATAGGATTAGATAATCATCTATATTTGGTTAATTTACCCGGTCAGAGAATTAACAAGTATACCACCGAAGGGAAATTCCTCGATGGTTTTAAAATCGAGCAAATTGTACCTACCAGGGTGGCTGTCGACAAGGGTGGGAATTATTACTTACCTTCATTGCGGGGGCATATTATAGACGTACACGATCCTAAAATGCAGTATAAGAAGTCATTTTTATCGGCCGGTCAATTGCTCACTTTTCTCTTCTTTGCCCCAGATCCGTGCGTGATCAAAAAAGCCGATATACCCAGGTATGGTCGGATTCTGTATGAATTTATAAGCTCCGACGAATTGCTAATAGTCGATAACTATGATTTATCGGTAAGTATCATGGATATAGGAACCGGTAGCGTTAAGAAAAAGTTTTATGTATGGGACGATTATATCTTATCCGCATATAAAATTAAGTTATATCAAGGGAAGAAGGAGACAGAGACAGGTCAAGTGTGTTCTTATGGCGGTGCTTTCTCATACATCTTTATAGATAATTCCGGTCAAATTTATCTCCAGCTTTCAGATTCAAACGGCGAAAAGTACCTTTGCCAGGTTACCCGGGATGGCGATTTGAAGCAGGTTTACTATGTGGCCCCGGCGGAGATCGATGAAGGGCCGCCGACTTTCTTCCAACGGAAAGAGGATACTTTTGTCGGTTACACGCACTACGGCTTATATGTCTACAAGATCAAGGAAGAGGTGAAGAAGTGACTGACGGTATCGGTTTTTTCCTCACCAGTTCAGACTTACTTTTTAATCTCGTTCCTGGACACCCAGCCGAAAGAATTTTATTTTTTTGGGTTTAACTCCTTGACATCCGATTTTGTTTTGGCTATCATTTTCTCTTAAGCTTTAAGAAGCAGGTAGGAGCTTTAGTGACCCTGCAAAGGACATGCTTGTTGAGTTTAGCCGGGAGCCTGAACAGGTGGCCACCGGCGGAAGCATAGTGCATCAAATATTGTCCCGAAGTCTCGATTAAGGATGAAAGCAAAAAGGAAGGAGTTAAAGAAAACAAATTCCCAGGAGAATGGAGTAAAATGGATGAAAAGAGAAATTTATATCAATTAATAGTGAATAGGGAAAGTGAAAAACTAAGCACTGAATTTAACAAACGATTGGTAAAACTTGAAGAGGATTTTCACTCTAAAGGTGCGGCCAGTGTGGGAGCTTATTGGAGAAAAGTGCTTGAAGAAAGGCTTAAGTATCTTGTGGAAATTTCTAAATTACAAGCAGAAAAATATAAGGAAATAGTTTTGGATGGAAAAATCGATTCAAATGAAAAAATAAATGATATAATTGATCAATTAGGTGTAGGAAGTGAAAATAGTGAAGCCAGAAAGTTTATTCAAGATGGTTTCAAGGAAAGTTTAATGGGGCTTAGAGATAAGGGGGGGAATGAAAATTTTATTAGTTATCTAACAACAGAGTTCAATAGGGGTATTGATAAAATGGTCTCCGATATCAGGAATAATTTAAATATTGAGTTTCTTGAGAACGAAAGGGAAAATGATTTAGAAAACAATCCCAAATATGCAGGCAGCGAAAAAATAGAGATCAAAGGGAAAGTGATTAAAAAAATAAATGAACTATCACGCTCTTACACAAATTATTTCCGAAAATTGCCGAAAATTCCTGGAATAATAATTAAATCCATTTTAATCATTCTTCTTATTATTATTTTTATTTTATCTAATAAACTATTGGATTTTTTATCTTCATTACTATGGGATTTTATCAAAGGCTTATTTTAGAGTATTGATATAAAAACGATCTATGATGAAGGTGAGCTCAGTGAAGAGACAACTTGTAAGGAATACTTACAAGTTCGAGATGAGTAATCGACAGATGATGAAATGGGTTGGGTTGGTGTTGCTGGCTGTGTGCTTCTCTGTGACAAGTACCTTCGGCATTGAGAAGATCGTGATCGGGAAGGATTTCGAGAACGGCGGCCTGTATGTCCCTTTCCAGGTAGAGGAAGGCCCGGATGGGAATATCTATGTATTCGATGCCAAAGATAAAGCCATCAAGGTGTATTCACCCCAGGTGTAATTCCTTTTGCGCTTACGTTTTTCGATGATCGGGGATGCGGTAAAAATCCCGGTACCAGGCGACAAAGGCGTCTATGCCTTTTTGTACCGGGGTATCGGGCCGGTAGTTAAAATCCCTTTCCAGGTCCGAGCAATCGGCCCAGGTGGCCGGGATATCCCCCGGCTGTATGGGCAATAGATTAATCTCGGCTTTCTGGCCGATGGCCGTCTGAATGGCGGCAATAAAATCCATCAATGCCACCGGCCGGCTGTTGCCGATGTTGTAAATTCTATAAGGACCCGGGCTTTGAGACGGGTCAAGGGTTTCTCCCTGCAAATCGGGGTTGGCTTGCGGCGGCCGGTCGAGCGTACAAAGAATCCCTTTGACAATGTCGTCGATGTAAGTGAAATCCCGCTCCATCTTCCCCTGGTTATAAACATCGATGGGCTGCCCGGCGAAGATGTTCTTAACAAATGTGAAGGTGGCCATGTCCGGCCGTCCCCACGGCCCATACACGGTAAAAAACCGCAGGCCGACCGTGGGCAAGGCATAGAGGAAGCTATAGGCGTGGGCCATGAGCTCCATGCTCTTCTTGGTAGCCGCATAGAGGCTGATCGGGTGATCGACATTCTGGCTGGTGGAGAATGGCATGTGCCGGTTGAGGCCATAGACCGAAGAGCTGCTGGCATAGACCAGGTTTTCCAACCGGTGATGACGGCAGGCTTCGAGCAGGTGGATAAAAGCGACGATATTGCTATCGATGTATGAATAAGGGTTTTCCAGGGAATACCGGACCCCGGGCTGGGCGGCCAGGTGACAGACGCGGGCAAAGCCTTCCCGGTCGAAGAGCTCGAAGAGCCCGGAACGGTCCCCCAGGTCGAGCTTAATAAAGCGGTAATGGGGCCAGGTACGGCTCGTCGCTACCCCCTGTCTATCGATTTCTCCCCGGTTAAAACCGGCATCTGCCAGGCGGCCGTATTTCAAATCGACATCGTAATATTCGTTGATATTATCGATACCGACAACCTCATCGCCCCTCTGCGCCAGGGCCTTGCCCACATGGTGCCCGATAAAACCGGCTGTACCGGTAACAAGTATTTTCACGGTCTCCGGCTCCTTTAGATGATTTCTTCGACGTGCAGCCCTTTTTTTTGGTACTCCCGGTTACACCGGGAACAGGCGGCCCGCCCCCCCGAACGGCTATCGGTGTCAAGAGTTAACCGGGTGCCGCAGGCGCACATCCAGCCGCTTAACCGGGCCGGGTTACCCAATACCAGGGCATAATCGGGCACATCGCGGGTGACCACCGCACCGGCGCCGACAAAGGCGTAACGGCCGATGGTATGGCCGCAAACGATGGTGCAATTGGCGCCCAGGGAGGCGCTCTTTTTAACCAGGGTTTTAATGTAATACTGGGCCCCTTTCTGGGGGAATTCGCTACGCGGGTTTAAGATGTTGGTAAACACCATCGATGGCCCGCAGAACACGTAGTCTTCGAGCTCCACCCCTTCATAGACCGAGACATTGTTTTGTATCTTGACAAAATCCCCGATTTTCACGTTGTTGGCCACATTGACATTCTGGCCGATGATGCAGTTCTTGCCGATCTTCGCGCCGGACTGGAGGTGGCAAAAAAACCAGATTTTGCTGCCGGGCCCGATCTCTACTCCGCTGTCCACATAGCTGCTCTCGTGGACAAAAAAGTCTTTATTTTCCGTCATGCTTTATCTCCTTTTAACGATTGCTGGGCGGCTTGCAGGATGCGCAAGACACGCAGCCCTTCCTGGCCATCCGTGCGCGGCACCCGCCTCTCTTCGATGCAGTGCAAGAAATGGAGGAGCTCCTCCTTTAAGGGTTCTTTCGATTCCACGGCCACCACATAGGAATCGGCCTTGTGGGCCACCGGGATATGCTGGTCGATAAATTCGATGCGGTGCGGGTATACCCGCAGCTTGTCCTCGCCGACATCGTCGAATACGGCCATCTTTTTACTGCCCACCACCACCAGCTTCTGTTCTTTAAAGGGGTGCAACCAACTGACAAAGATGTGGCCCTTGACCTGGCAGGCAAATTCCAGGGTGGTCAGGGTGGTATCGAAGATGTGGGGATTAACGTAAGCGCCGCCATAGGCGGTTACCCGGACCGGCTCCCGGTTGTCGAGCAACATAAGGATGAGCGAGATATCGTGGGGGGCAAAGCTCCACAGGACATTCTCCTCGGTGCGCAATTTACCGATATTCAAGCGGTTGGAGTAGATGTAGCGAATAGCACCCAGCTCATCTTGATCGATCAACTCTTTTAACTTGATGACGGCCGGATGGTACTGGAGGATGTGGCCGACCATCAAGATGCGCTCCTTTTGCCCGGCGATCCGGATCAACTCTTCCCCCTCCGCAACCGTCAGGGCCAGGGGTTTTTCCACCAGCACATCTTTACCGGCCAACAGGTACTTCTTGGCCGCAGCGAAATGGAGGGCCGCCGGCACGGCGATGACCACGGCCCGTATCCGGGGATCGGCCAGGATATCCGCTTCACTCTCGGCATAACAAATATGGGGAAAATCTTTTTTCCTGTCCTTTAACGCCTGGCCGGAGGGTTCATAGACCGAATGTAAGACACCCAGGCTATCCAGGGTCTTGAGGTGGTTCTTACCCCAGGTACCGGCGCCGATCAGGGCAATAGTTTGACTCGCCATAGTTATCCTTATCAGCAGGTTTTCTTGCTGTTTTTAGATTTTACCATTTCGGCCCGCTTTTGTCACCCCCTAAAATTACCCCGGAGCATCTGCTCCCCTGGTACTTAGCCCCGGAAGCGGCGCTCCATGTTTCGCTCGACCGATCGCCCATAAAATAAAGTGGCCGATGTGATGAAAAAACGCGGGCCGGCGGGTACGAGATATCCAGGTAAAAAACATTTGACAACTGCTCTGAATTGTTATAAGATTAACAATAAGACACAGGATAAACCAATGAAAGAAAAGGAGTGTCCTCATGGAGATTCTTAAGATCGCAAAATGTGATTTCATCTCTTTTATCGGTCAGAAGCTGCAGAGCAAGGATTCAAAAACCATCGGCGTGGTCAAGAGGGGTTCTCACTTCGTGTTTGCCGAGGTGGAATCGGCCCATGACATCTGTCTCGATTACGATGTCACCATACTGCCGCCGAAAAAATACTTCCAACCCCCCAAAGAAGTACTGCTGAAATTCATCCCTTTTCAACCCGATTCGTATACCGCGGTAAACAGTTGCCAGCCGATAACCATCGTCGGCATCCACTATTATGACCTGGCCGCTATTTACCTGATGGATAGGGCATTTTCCGAAGGGGAGCGGGATGAGCATTACCTGAAGAAAAGGGAAAACTCTCTCTTAATCGGGATTTATCCGACCAAGCATTACAAGTACCGGTTTGCCCGGTCGGTCACCCGCGGGCAATACCGGAAGGTGGCCGATTTGATGCTCGTTCACATCGGCGATGACCTGGTGGTCGAGATACTGACGGAAAAAGGGAAGAAATACCTGGAAGGGGCCAAAACAGTGGAAAATGACTTTTCCATGAAAGAGATCGAAGACGCCAAAAACTTAATTAAAGACGATCAAAAAATCCCTGTACCGGTCGAATTGGTACCCGATTACCTGAACAAACATTATAACCACCCGGTCTGGGAATATTTTAGCGAAAAGTGTTTTTCCTGCGGCTCATGCGTGCTGGTCTGCCCCACCTGCTATTGTTTCGAGGTGACCGACGAGGTGGAGCTCTCCTTGCAGGAGGGCAGGCGCATCCGCACCTGGGATGGCTGTATGCTGCAAGATTTTGCCCAGGTCGCCGACGGGCACAATTTCCGGAAAAAAAGGAGTGCCCGGTTCCGGCACCGGATTTTGCGCAAGGGCAAACACCTGCCGGACCGGTACGGGTACTTCGGCTGCGTCGGTTGCGGCCGTTGTGCAGATTCCTGCACCAGCGATATTGCCGGGCCGGTGAAAGTTCTCAACTACATCGAAGACAATAAAGTCGGCAAATAGACAGGAGGTCGCCATGTACGATTACTGTGGATGCGCAGAAAAAGAAGAAGTGGGTCATTCGATCTATCTACCGGAAACGGCCCATTTGGTAAAAAAAGAGCAAATGACGGCAGTGGATACTTTTTTTGCCTTTGAATTAAAAGACCGTTCGCTGGGGCATCTGCCCGGGCAATTTGCCGAGATATCGGTGCCCGGTATCGGGGAAGCGCCAATCTCCGTTTCCTCGCCGCCATCGGAGGAGAAAAACTTCGAGATGGTGATCCGCAATGTGGGCAGCGTGACAAATGCCATCCATTCGCTGGAACCGGGCCGGGCCGTGGGCATCCGCGGGCCTTTCGGCACCTCGTTCCCGATGAATGACCTGAAAGGTAAGAATCTCCTCTTCATTACCGGCGGTATCGGCCTGGTGCCGGCGCGTTCGGCCATCCTGTATGCCATGCAGCACCGGGAAGATTACCAGAATGTCTGGATCCTGTTCGGCTGCAAAGACCCCGGGCAGCGGTTATTTACCCGGGAGATCGAGGAGTGGAAGAAGCGCGACGATATCGTCTTTCATGAAACGGTCGACCAGGCCAACGGCAGCGGTTGGCAAGGAAATGTGGGCGTGATCACCACTTTACTGCCGAAAGTGGGCAAGGATGCGGACCCGGCCACCACCTATGCCATCATCGTCGGTCCGCCGGTCATGTACAAGTTCGTCATCATGGGGCTGCACGATATGGAATTTCCCGATGACCACATCATCGTCTCCCTGGAGCGGCGAATGAAATGCGGCGTCGGCAAATGCGGCCATTGCCAGATGGACAATATCTACGTTTGCCAGGATGGGCCGGTATTCTATTACCACTCGATTTCCCATTTAAAGGAAGCGATCTGAGTCGATAAACGGAAGACCCGGCCACTATGATCGGGCGACCGTAGCCGGCCAGGCGCATGAAAGAGGTTAAAAAAAACAGGAGAAAAAGCCATGGATGAGTCGGTAAACATCACCGGTATAGATAATGAGAAGACCCTGGCCATCATGGCGCACGATATTAAGGCCCCGCTGTCCACGGTGGTCAGCCTCTTAGATGTCATCAACAAAGGCTATGTCGATGACCCGGCCAAGATCAGGGAGCTGGTTTTCCGGGCCAGCCGCAAGGCGGAAAGCCTGGTTTACATGATCGACGATATCCTCGATTACACCCTGCTGTCGGATAAATCGCGGATGAAACGGCAGGCCGTCCAGTTGGCCGATGTCTTCAAAGAGTCGCTCAGCACCATGATACCCCACATCCAGGAGAGGAACATCAAGCTGGAGATCAGCCAGGATTCGATCGGCAAAGGTCACTATGTGAGCGGCAATTATACCTTCCTGTTACGGGCGTTAAACAACATCATTATGAACGCCATCAAATACAACAAAGAGAATGGCTCTATTTTCATCGAATGCCGGGAAGACAGCGATGCCGGCACGGTAACCATCAAGGTCGGCGATACCGGCATCGGCATCCCCCATGATGAGTTCGATAAAGTTTTCCACATTTTCGAGCGCGGGCGGTATGCCCGCAAGAACATCGACGGCAGCCTCGGTCTGGGTTTATCCCTGGTCAAGCAGATCATCGGTGATCACGATGGCCAGATCAGCCTGACCAGCACCGTGGGTGTCGGCACCACGGTCAGCATAACATTGCCGGTCTTTAAAAAAATCGACAAGGAGAGGCCCATGAAACAAAGAATCCTGGTGGTTGAAGACGATACCGATGTCCTGGAAGCCAGCCGGGTTGTTCTGGAACACAACCAATACGAAGTGCTGGCCGCCACCACGGTCGGCGTGGCCAAAGAGACATTGGATCAGGAGAAGATCGATCTTATCCTGCTCGATGTGATGATGGAGAAAGACAGCGACGGGTTCGATTTTGCCCAATACGTGAAGAGCGATCCCAGGCACAAGCATATCCCCATTATCATGGCCACTGCGGTCAACCAGCGCACCCGGTTTAAATTCGATATCGAAAAGGATGGCGACTTTTTACCGGTCGAGAAATTCATGGAGAAGCCCATCGATCCCGATGACTTGATCGCCACTATCCGGGGGTTATTGAAGTAGGTCTTCTTCGGCCTCTGCCCCCGGCGACTGGTAAAAGCTTTCCAGTTGATTGATCTGGCTCTCGATGGTTTGCACAGCCATCTTTTCCGAGATGGTCACCTGTTTATTAAATTCTTCAAACGTGTCATCGACTTCATCCATGGCCAATTGCATGGTCATGGAAATGTAATCGTGGATATCCTGGCCCATGCCCTTCAATTCCGGGTCAGCCAGCAACCGGGTGCCGATGATTTTACCCATGAGGCGGAGGGATTCGCCAATCTCCCTACCGGTAAAACCCTCCTGGAAACGACTGATCGACAGATCCCGGGTATAATCCAATAAAAGCATCCGGTCATTGGTGCGCACCGCTGAGCCCAGTAACTGGAAGATAATGTTGACAAACCAATCCATGCCTTTTTTATCCTGCCGGAAATGGCCGAACTCACAGTCCCGGGAAGGATCGAGCAAAGTCTGTTTGATCTCCCCGGTCAAATCGTCCTTTAACCGTAACATCGCCTCATAGATGAGCAGGTTGGGCCTCAAAGATATTCGTTTCATGGCCGTGGTGTTTTTCCGGTGCCATTCCAGCGGGTCGCTCTTCATTTTTTCGACCAGGAATAGGATGCGCCTCGCGATATGGTAGCGGGGGGTCGGGCCCCAGGATAAAGCGGTACGGGTATAAGAAGAATCGGTATCCAGCCTGTAATCCAGGTATTTGAGCATCCACGGACGCTCGAACGGCCGTTTCCCCACCAGGCGGCCCAGCAGGTCGAGGGCGATCACCCCCGGGAGGGCCAAAAATTTCGGCATACAGATGGCTTTTTTCTTCCGGCCGTAATAGAACCGGGTGGAGAGATCGAAGAGCTCGCGGTGGGAAGTCGAGCCATCGGGGCTGGCCACATAGGTATCGAGCTGCGGGAGTTTATCGCTGTTCTTAAAGATCGTTAACAACAATTTACATAGGTCTTTGGCGTGGATATAGGGCACGGCAGACTCCCCCTTGCCGCCCAGGACCTGCGCATTCCACTTCCCCGACAACCAGGTGGAAAGGAACATGTAGAGCACGCCGTATTCGCACCAATCGGTAAATACGGCGGCAAAACGCACGATCGAACAGGGAAACCAGCGGGAAAACTCCCGCACCATCTCCTCCCCTTTCCGTTTGCTGACCGCATAGTGATAATTAGCCTCCACCGGCGTTTTTTCATCGATGCTCCGGCCCGGTAACGGGAAATTGCAGGCGGCAATCGAGCTGGCAAACACCAGCCGTTTGATCCGCAGGATTTTGCACTGCTCCAGGATATAGCGCGTGCCCTTGACATTGGTGCGCTCGTATTCCGGGTTATCCGTGTACTCGAAATCGTAATAACCGGCCAGGTGCAGCACATAATCGGCACCCCCGCTGTGTTTGATGTTGTGCATGACCCAGCGCAGGGAGAGCCAATTGGCAATATCTACCTGGAGCCATTTGATATTTGGGTGTTCGGCAATACCGGCTTCCTTTTGCGACCGCCGGGCAATCGCATAGATAAAGAAGTCGTCCCTGGCCGCCTCCACGAAATTCTTACCCACGATCCCCGATGCACCCGTAACGATAATCGACGGCAGCCTGCCAGCCATTTTATGTTTACCTCGCCTGTCCAGGATTAATGATGCCCCGGCAAATCGCCATTTCTGCCTTTAACCATTTGGTCATACCGGGAAATCTCCTCTTTTTTACCAGAATCGCGGTTATTTGTCAACCATTCAACCCCGGCCTCCGCCACTATTTCCTTTGCTGCCGAACTATAAAGCCGGGTGGATGAGACGAAAATAGGCGCGGTTTCAGAGCGGGGAATAAAAAATACCCCGGGAAGCAGATCGATAATTCGTCTATCTCTAGATCAGGTGTTTGCGCAGGTCTAAGAGGATGACCGTGCCGTTGCCGCAGGCGGCCGCATAGATGCCGGGTTCTGTGACCAGGGGCTTGATATCGAGTACCGGCCAGGTCAGATCAAGTAAATGGATACATTCTCCGCTGGCCCAATCCCATATGCGCAGGGTTTGATCATCGGAGCCTGAGACCAGGTGTTTCCCAGCGGGCGAAAAGGCCACACTCCAAACACTGTCCCGGTGTCCGGTAAAGGTGCGTACAGGTTTGCCACTCTCTCTATCCCATAAGCGCAGGCTGTGATCATCGGAGCCGGAGACCAGGAATTTTCCATCGGGCGAGAAGGCCACACTCCAGACAGTGCCACGGTGACCGGAAAATATGCGCACCTGTTTACCGCTGTCCGCCGCCCATAAACGCATAGTTTTATCATCCGAGCCGGAGACCAGGTACTTCCCATCGGGGGAGAAAGCCACGTTATAAAAACTACCATGATGTTTGGCAAAGACGCGCACTTGCTTACCGCTGCCGGTCTCCCATAAGCGCAGGGTGTGATCATCGGAGCCGGAGACCAGGTAGTTCCCAGCGGGGGAGAAAGCCAGACTCAAAACACTGTGCTGGTGCCCGGCAAAGATGCGCACTTCTTTGCCACTATCCGCCTCCCATAAGCGCATAGTATTATCATCCGAGCCGGAGACCAGGTAGTTCCCAGTGGGTGAAAAAGCCACAATCCTGACACTGCCCCGGTGCCCGGCAAAGGTGCGTACAGGTTTGCCACTGCTTGCTTCCCATAAGCGTAGGCTGTTATCTTCTGAGCCGGAGACCAGGTATTGCCCATCCGATGAGACGGCCACACTCCTAACACGGCCCTGGTGTCCGGCAAAGACGCGCACCGGTTGCCCGCTGCCCGCCTCCCATACGCGCAGGCTGTGATCATCTGAGCCGGAGACCAGGTACTTCCCATCGGGAGAGAAAGCCACACTTAAGACACTGTCCCGGTGTCCGCTAAAGACGCGCACCTCTTTACCGCTGCCCGCATCCCATACGCTCAAGCTATTATCGGTAGACCCGGAGACCAGGTATTTCCCATCGGGCGAAAAGGCCACACTCCTGACACTTCCCCGTTGTCCGGCAAAGGCGCGCACCGGTTGGCCGCTGCCCGCCGCCCATAAACGCAGGGTGTTATCAGAAGAGCCGGAGACCAGGTACTTCCCATCGGGCGAGAAGGCCACACTCAAAACACGGCCCTCGTGTCCGGAAAAGATGTGCACCTTGTGGCCGCTGGCCGTATCCCATAAGCGCAGACTGTAATCAGCAGAGCCGGAAGCCAGGTACTGCCCATCAGGCGAGAAGGCCACACTCAAAACCCAGCCCTCATGTCCGTAAAAGCCGCGCACCTCTTTACCGCTGCCCGCTTCCCATAATCGAATGGAACCATCATTAGAACCGGAGACCAGGTATTGCCCATCGGGCGAGAAGGCCACACCCCAAACACGGCCCCGGTGTCCGGCAAAGACGCGCACCTGTTGGCCGCTGCCCGCTTCCCATAAGCGCAGGCTGTGATCATCAGAGCCGGAAACCAGGTACTTCCCATCGGGCGAGAAAGCCACACTATTAACACTGGCCCGGTGCCCGGAGAAGGCGTGCACCTCTTTGCCACTGCCAAACTCCCATAAGCGCAGGGTGTGATCATCGGAGCCGGAGACCAGGTAGTTTCCAGCGGGCGAGAAGGCCACACTAAAAACACTGCCCACATGCTTGAGATTGGGGCTGCCGAAGAAACCGAGCAGCTCAGGGCCGATCAGGTTTTTATAATAAGCAAAATTCTTGTCTTCCGGGTGATAGCCGTCAGAGTCCAATTGCAGGACATTGTCATATATGGCGATATCTTCCCGCTTTAACCGGAAATTTTCATGCTCGGCCAACCATTTTTTGGCCAGGTCTCTTTGCACCAGGTTTTTCAGCCAATCCCGGCGAAGCTCGACGATCTCGGCGTCCCCGGCCTCAAAAGCCTCATGATCGAGATATTCCTCTACGAATGTCTCGCGACTGAGCTTAATGGCCGGCTCGAGGCGCCCGATGGCCCGTCGCAGGCGCTCCTTATCCGGGCTGCGCACCACCTCCTTTAAATAGGTGTAGAGCCAATCGCTGGCCGGCCGGTTCTCGCGGATGATCTTCCGGGTCGGGGCGCGCAATTTTTCGATCAGGATCGATTGGAAGCTCTTGGTGATCTGCCATTCGAGCTCGGCCAGGCAGTCGATAGCCACCTCGATCAGCAGCTCCCGGTCATAGGGCGGTTTGAAGTCCCGGATGCGGGCCAGGATGAAAAAGCCGCGGTACAGATCGCTACCGGCCGCCAGGGGAATGGTCTCCAGGTCCAGCAGGGCGACCGATGCCAGGGCCCGGTCCACCCGGCCGGCGTATTTCTCCGGCTCTTTTTTCAGTAATGAGACCAGGTGAGAGGCGGCCAGGTATTCCATCACCGTCGAGTGCACGAATACGTAGTCGCTCTTACCGGCCCGTAGCAGCAGGTGATCGGCATGGAAACGGTCCAGCCAGTTTTTGGCCAGCACCGGCGGGTCTTCCGGCCCGAGGAGATAGCGGTTTTCCTCGATAAAATCGGTAAAATAAGCCAGCAGGGTCTCTCCCGGCACAGAGCGCAGGATCTGGCCAGCGGCTAAGTCGTAAAAAAGATCGAAACAGAGCGAGCCCAGGGCCTCATACAGGATGGCGATGTCGCGGTTTTTGGTTAAAAAAGCGGGCTCTTTAACGGCCTCGAAAAAATAATCGAGGCTTTTATAGGGCAGGGCATCCTTTTTAATATTATCCCAGACCTTGAGCAGGATAAACTTGACCAGCAGGTCATACATGGGGAAGCGGTGCTGGAATTTGCGGTAAGCCTGGAAATAAGCGGTGATCAGGAGCGCCGTAATGGGCGTGGCCGCCATCTTGACCACCACCTCCTCCTGCCATAAGGCCGTATCGAAGGCTTTATAGACATCGGTTTCCCCGGCCAGCAAATGGCGGGCGATCTGCCGCACCTGCTCCATGTCCAGGTTACGCACGTAAAAGACCGGGATAGAAGTTTCTCCCGGGGAAAAATGCTCGGCTGGCCGGGAGGTGAGGAAGATGCGGTTGCCCGCCCCGGATGCGGCCACCAGACCGGTAAATAGTTCTTTGATCCGCTCTTTCGATTCTTGATCGGGCGCCTCGTCCAGGGCATCGAGCAACAGGGTCAAGCGGTTTTCGGTAAAAGCCTGCCTGACCTTCTGACCGGCTGCCTGGAACTGCACCAGCTCCTCCGGGGTGATGTCGTAATAGTCCCGCACGCCAAATAAAAAGACCCAGGCCAGGTAATCGAGGGCATCGTCGGTTAATGTTTCTTCAATGCTCTCCCGGTTCTGTTTGCGGCGCCAGGCATCGAAAGAGGGAATATCCCGGCAGGGCACGAACAGCACCAGCCGTTTTTCTTTTTCCGTACCGGTTCCCTGGGCCTTGAATTCCTGGAAGGCCAGGTGACGGAGGATGGTGGTCTTACCGGCCCCGGGCAGGCCGAAGATGATGCCCTGGTAATAGTTTTTGTACAGCCTGGGCACATCGATGTCCAGGTTTTGTTCCCGCTGGCCTTCTTCCCCTTCCGCATCCAACCGCTCGTCCCAGCCTCCTCCCCGTCGCCGCCTTTTCCGGCCCGGCTTATCGTCCGCTTCTTCGTCTCTCTTCGCGGTGGCCGGCGGACAGAAATCGAGTGGCCTCTCGGCCGGTTTTAAGCGGAGGTTGATGAAATTCTGCTCCATGGGCACGGCCGGGTAGATTTTACCGAATACCGGGATCTCCTGCACATCCTCGGCCAGCTCATCCTGGCGCTGCTCCAGCAGGTTAGACACGCCCTTTACCGTTGGTACCAAGCGCAGCCGGTAAAAGGGTGGGAACCACTCGTCATTGTCAAAACCCTTGAGCGGTTCTTTTAAATGGAGACGGTTGGCCTCCAGGTTTTTTTGCGTTAGCAGGGGCTTGAGTCCCTGGAACAGGGGCTGGGTGACCACCAGCTCCCAGGCGCGGGCCTCCTTTTCCAGGCGAAAGACCTTGATCCCTTCCGGGCTGACCAGGTCGCTGGGGCGACCGTTTTCTACCTGGAATTGGAAATAACCGCTGTGGGCTACCAGGCGAAACCGGGATCGAAAACCGAATTTATCTTCCAGCTTATCCCGCTCAAACAGGTCGAGCATGATGTCGAGGATACCGGTCGGGTCTGTGCCGAAGAAGAGGATGGCATCGCCCAGCGATTTGATGACCATATAATGGTGCCGGGAAACGATCTCCCCCATCCTATCATTGAAATACTTGGTGTATTGGGCGGTGAACCGGTCGTCCAGGCGGCTGGCCTGGCCGGTAAAATCGACGATATCGACCAGCGCCAGTATGCCGTGCTCGGTCTTCAACTCAGCCATCATTCCTCCCCTTTACCGGTCAGCAGCAATATGAATACTTGCGGGCTTACCGTTTTGATCCGCTTAAAGAATATTCCTTCATATATCTCCAGGCCAAACCGGGTCTCCCTGGAATAGAGATGACCATGAATAGCATCGATCGGGTTTTTTTCCGTATGGTAAACCACGATGTAAGATTTATCGATTTGATAGATATCCGAAAAATCGATCTCGCTAAACGTTGAAATGATCCGGTAAAGCACGATAAAACCACCTTCTATGGCTTTGAGCTTGATTTGCTCCCGGGTGGCCGGACCGATTTTCCCATTCTTGAATTCCACGAATACCAGGGTATCCCTCTTAAAAAAGATCATATCGGGCGTTTTGGGTTTGTTTTCCCCCTGGTAAACGATTTTGGCGATTCGATCATAGTTGTGGAATCGTTCGTTTGATTTTACCAGGGCCTGGCCGTTAGCGGAGTCCCAACTGATATCTGTTAGGGGCTGGAGACAATTTTTAAATTCCCGGTCGATAATATCTTTTAACTGCTGGACAGTCATCATTCCATATCCGCACCATCGATCTTTTCAAGCTCCCTAAAGGGCCCGGCCAACAAATTGAAAATCGGCGATACATCGTGGGTGACATTGTCGATAGAGGAGATATGACCCAATTCGTCGCTACGGCTCAAATAAAAAGCCGCTCTCCCTTTTTCCAGGTGTTTATCCGAAAATATCTTTAATGCCTCGATCAGGTAAGGGCTGTGGGAGGTGAGCAGGATATTGCCCCCCTCTTTGACCGCATCGACCACCACCCTGGCTGCTTTTACCTGCCAATCCGGGTGGAGATGGTTCTCCAGCTCGTCGAAAATCAGCAGGGTCTTCTTATTCAAAAAACCGCCCTGCAAGAGGATGGAGATAATCCCCAGGTATTTGATGCCCGAGGCGATGGCCGCACCTTTAAAGGTTTGCGCTTCCTTTTCAAAGACGAATTCCCTCTCCTGGGGATCAAAATAGAATTTTCCTTTCATCATTTTAACGATGTCGCTGTTGGCGGCAGTGTTCTCCTGGATGGGGAGCCTATCGGTCACTTTCATGATGAAATCCCTCATATACTCCGGCACATAGCCTTTGTCGAGCAATTCGGCCATCTTTTTCGACTCCCCATTTAAATCGAATTCGGTCCGGGAAAGCCGGATGTTATCGGCAATGTTGAGTAAAACCGGGGATTCGATAAAGGTGGCATCTTCGAGAAAAAACTTTCCCTTCAAGCTGACCGTTAAATCATCGACTGTACCGATAATCTCAAAAACGTCGACCTGTCCTTCTTTCCCGGTAATAGAAAATGCCTTTTCTTTACTATATTTATTGGCTATTTCCCCGTGCAGTACCGAGATGGCGTACTTCTGGAATGTGCGTTTAAAAATATCCTCTTTCGCCGGGCTGGTAAAGATAATCCGGACGATCTTATCTATGAACTCTTTCCGGTCGATGGCGCTGCCGAAAATGCTGTGCAGGGTTTCGGAAAAGCTGCTTACTTGCAGGGAAACCTTATTTTCAATGTCTTGTTTCTCCAGGTTATCCGGGGTAATCCAGTTCAGGGCTTCTTTTTCAAATTCATCGAAGAAACTTTTCCCACTCTCGTAGGTTGCCGGGTCGGTTACGCCCTTCTGGAATTGGCGATAATAATCATCGATCAGATCCCGGATTTCTCTGCCCCGGTATGAGCGGATATCTGCCTCATAGCGGTTAAAGGTCTTGATAATCGAGTAGATAAGCTTGCCCAGGGTGCTCTTGCCGGTGTCGTTTTCCCCGGCGATTACCGTTAATCCCTCCAACTGGATATCGGCCCCTGAAATCATACCGGTATTCTTAAAAGTTACCTGCATGGGCACCTCGACTGGTTTTAATCATGGCCCCATCTTATCTGAAAACGAAAAAAAAGTCAAATTTAAATCCCCTGGCAACATACCGGGGTGCCCGCCCGGGGGCCGGACCGGGTGACCGGTAAATCAAACCGGGCGGGGGGAATCGTCCAGCGTGATCTCGACGATGTTATCGAGAATAAGACCGTAGAATTGCCGGTCCCCCGACTGGAAAAACCAGCCCAGGTGGGCAAAACACTGGAGGCACAGGGAAAAATTCCAGGCATACCCTGAAAACCAGGTAAACTCGGTGGTCGGTTCGCCCTGGTTAATGATGCCCCGGGCCGGGGCAAAGCAACCGATCTGGAACACATACCCCCGCGGGTTAGAAAAGGTGTGCTTGTGCTTCCCATTCATCTCGATCTTGCTACTCGCCTGGGTAAGCGGGAAACCGCAGGCCCGGCAAACGATGATGCGGCGCTGGTCGCGGTGGCGGCTTACCTCTCCGGCCGAGGTTTTGACGGTCTCTTTTACCGGTCTTTCGACCGGGAGACGGAAAGCCTGTAGCGGTGGGATGATGGGGCCCTGACCTGGTCGTACTCTTTCCATGTCCATGTCTGATCGCTTCCTGGTAAATAGTATAAAATGATTTTCCCCATCTGTCAACTCCATTTTTCCACCCTGTGCACCTGTTTGGGACCGTTCCGTTTTTATCGACGCAGCCATTATCGATCTCATAAATATTTCCCCATTGCCAGGGTACCCAGGTCCCCCGGGCTGGTCCAGGTGATGTGGGTCCCTTGACAACGGTTTTTTTTCGGTTAAAATAACCACATGCAAGAAAGGTTGTCCAAAAAAATCGTTGACAATACGTATCGCCCAGGAAAGGAAAATAGCCCATGATAATCGTTTACCTGGGAATATTCGCCGGTTTAGTCCTGTTCAGCGCCTTTTTTTCCGCGGCCGAGACCTCTCTCTTGTCCATCGACCGGGTGCACTTGCGGGTAAAAGCGGCCCGGAAAGACAAAAAAGCCACGCTGCTCAACAACCTGCTGTCCCGGCCCGATGAATTTCTCTCCACCCTGCTGATCGGCAATAATTTCGTCAACATCGCCTCTGCTTCCATATCGACCCTGCTGTTCACCCAATTGATGCCTGGAAAAGAGAAAACCGCCGTGCTTGTGGCTACCCTGGCCACCACATTCATCATCTTGATTTTTGGGGAGATCATACCCAAAACCTATGCCTTCCGTTACAGCGAAAGGCTGGCTTACCTTTACACCATCCCGATCAAAGTCCTCTCTTACCTGTTTTACCCACTGGTCAAGGGTCTCTCTTTCCTGACCGCCTTCATCTTCCGGGAGAGTAAATTCCATACCACCATGCGGGACTTAAGCCCGGAAGAGATCAAGATTTTCCTCTCTTCGGAAATCGGCCTATTCCATCACAACCCTGAAGTGATGCGCATGATGCACGATATCGTCGATATTACCGGCAAAGATATCAAGGGGGTCATGACGCCGCGGATCAATATTATCGCCCTGGAAGAGAGCGCCGGTATCGAAGATCTTAAAAAAATGGTCATAGACAAGCAGGTATCCAAGATACCCATCTACCGGGGCAATCTCGACCATATCACCGGTATCGTGCACACCAAGAGCATCATGGAAGCACTGATTACCGGCAACCTCGATGATCTCGATTTAAAAAAGCTCTCCAGTAAACCGATCTTTATCTCCGAGTATTCTTCCCTCCATTTTGCCCTCAAGGAGTTCAAGAAGGAAGAGCTCAACATCGCCGTGGTACTGGATGAATACGGGGCAGCCATCGGCATTTTAACGCTTTACGATATATTCCGGGAAATATTGGGGGGTATCCCGCTCGCTGCTTCCCCCATCCGCAAAATCGATAAGAATGCTTATGTGATCAAAGGCAACATGCCGGTGGAGGCGATCAACTCGCAGCTCAACCTGGACTTGCCGCTCAAAAAAGATTACACCACCCTGTCCGGCTTGTTTCTCTATTTCTATGGCCGGTTCCCCGCCGAGCAGGGCCGGGTAAAGATTAAAGATTACCGGCTGATCGTTCGCCGCCTGGGTAAGAGAAAAATCGATGAGCTGACCCTGGTCCTGGAAGATCACGGCCCCCATGATTAGAACCTTTTCCCGGCGTATCCCGTATCAAATTTTTATACTCTAAATAGAGAAGGAGGATTTAAATGAAGTTATCGGGTAAAATCTTTTGTTTTCTTTGGGCTGCCGGCCTGCTTTTGTTGCGGCCCGGTTATGGCAAAATCGACCCGGCGTTATTTACCGAGATGAAGGCCCGCAGCATCGGCCCAGCCAATATGAGCGGCCGTATCGGCGATATTGCCGGCGTCATCCATAATCCCAACATCATCTACGTCGGTGCCTCCACCGGCGGCGTCTGGAAATCGGTCGATGGCGGCATCAAATGGGAGCCTATTTTCGATGACCAACCCGCCTCTTCTATCGGCGCAGTGGCCGTTTTCCAGGAGAACCCGAGCATTGTCTGGGTGGGCACCGGCGAAGGAAATCCCCGGAATAGCTCCGGCGTCGGACGGGGGGTGTTTAAGTCTTTGGATGCCGGTAAAACCTGGGCATGTATGGGCTTAACCAAAACCGAGAAAATCGCCCGCATCGTGCTCGATCCCGGTAACCCACAAATAGCTTATGTGGCTGCCCTGGGCACCACCTGGGGGGAAAACACCGAGCGCGGCGTATTCAAGACCACGGACGGCGGGTCCACCTGGACAAAGACTCTTTACGTCGATGAAAAGACCGGCGCCGCCGACCTGGCCATCGCCCCGGATAACCCCAATAAACTCATCGCCGCCATGTGGGAACACCGCCGCTGGCCCTGGTTCTTCAAATCTGGCGGCCCGGGCAGCGGTCTCTACATCACCAACGACGCCGGGAAAAACTGGAAGAAATTAACCGACAAAGAGGGCCTGCCGGCCGGCGAGCTGGGCCGCATCGGCATCGCGTTTGCCCCCAGCCGGCCGGAGATCGTCTATGCCCTGGTGGAAGCAGGGAAGAGCGCGCTCTTACGCTCAGAGGACGGCGGGTTTACCTTTCAAACCGTGCACAACAAACCCGGTTTCGACGGCCGTCCCTTTTATTACAGCGATATCCGCGTCAACCCGAAAAATGAAAACCTCATCTACAGCCTGCAATCCAGTCTTGAAATGAGCGGAGATGGGGGTAAGACATTCGGGAATTTAGCCAATTGGAACCAATCCCATTCCGATTACCAGGCCATGTGGCTCCATCCCAACGGCGACCACCTGATCGTCGGTAGCGACGGCGGCATCGTCATCAGCCAGGACCGGGGCAAGACCTGGCGCTTTGCCAGGAACCTCCCCCTCGGCCAATTCTACCACGTGAGCTACGACATGGCTTTCCCTTACAACGTGTACGGCGGTCTCCAGGACAACGGCTCCTGGCGCGGGCCATCGGCGGTACTCAACGATAGGGGGATTTTCTACCACCATTGGATCATTGTCGGCAGCGGCGACGGTTTCGATACCGAGCCCGACCCGACCAACCCGGATGGTTGCTACGCCATGTGGCAGGGCGGGAACCTCTTCTATACCGATATTAAAACCGGTGAAGAAAAGGATATAAAGCCCACGGAATCCGATGTTAAACACCGCTACAACTGGAACGCCGGTTTTGCCGTCGATCCCTTTGACCCAAAAACCATTTATTACGGTAGCCAATTTATCCACCGCAGCCGGGATAAAGGCCAAACCTGGGAGATCATCAGCCCGGACCTGACCACCAACGACCCGGCCAAACAAAAACAAGCCGAAAGCGGCGGTTTGACCCCCGATGTGACAACCGCCGAGAATCACACCACCATTTTATCTATCGCGCCCAGCCCGGTCAAACCGGGGATCATCTGGGCCAGCACCGATGACGGCAATGTCCAACTGACCCAGGATAACGGCAAGACCTGGACGTTGGTATCCGGCCCCCTGACCGGGCCCAAAGGCCGCGTACCGGCCGGTACCTGGTCGCCGCATGTCGAGGCTTCCAAATTCGATCCGGCCGAGGCCTTCGCCGTTTTCGACGACCACCGCCGCTCCAACTGGACCACCTATGTATTCATCACCCAGGATAGCGGTAAAACCTGGAAGAGCCTGGTCACCCCCGATATCGACGGGTTTACCCATGTGATCGAGCAAGACCCGGTCAACCGCAACCTGCTCTTTTTGGGCACCGAGTTCGGCCTGTTTATCAGCTTCGACCTGGGTAAAAACTGGCAGAAGTGGACAGCCGGCGTGCCCACTGTGCCGGTTCACGATCTGGCCGTGCACCCGCGGGAGCACGAGTTGATCATCGGCACCCACGGTCGGGCCATCTATATCCTGGATAATATCGCCTACTTGCGCGAGATCAGCCAATCCCTGGCCCAAAAAGAGGTGCACCTGTTCCAGGTACCCGATGCCCTGATGATGGTCAGGGGCACGATCTCTCCCTATATGACCATGGGTGACGGCGAGTTTTCCGGGCGGAATAAGAATTACCAGGCCCAATTCACTTTCCTGTACAATCCCAAAGCGGAAGCAAAGGAAAAGAAACCGGCCAAACCGGTTGGGGACAAAAACCAGGCCAAACCCAGTGAAGAGAAGAAGTTAAAGCTGGAGATATTGAATGATAATGGCGAACTGGTAAAAGAATTAAAAGTTGAACCCAAAAAAGGTATCAACCGGGTATACTGGGATTTCCAGGAAAAAGCGGTCGAGCTACCCAAAGAGATAGAAGACATGCTTTGGCTCCCGGGTATGCGGGTACTCCCCGGCGCCTACGCGGTGCGCTTGCAATATGGGGACAGCAAAATTGAGCAGAAGTTCCAGGTGGCATTCGATCCCCGGATAACCGTAAACCCGGAAGTACTGAAGAAGAATTCCGACCGGGCCAGGGAAATCAAAGGTTGGCTCTTAACCCTTATATCTGCTGCCAAAGAGATGTACCAGGTCAAAGAAGTGATCAAAACCGTCACCCAGCTCGCCGCCGACCTAAAACCGGAGAAGAAAGACCCCCTACTCGCCAAAGCCAAGGAACTGGGCGATAAGGTAAAGGCAGCGATGGGACGCCTGGTACCGGACATGGAGCAGCAAGGGATCTTCGACGAAGAGGAAGGCTTGGGCAACCGTATCGCCATGATTAATTTTAATGTCCTGGATGCCTACGAACCGCTAACCCAGGCCATGGAGGTCAGGATCCAAAAAACCGGCAAAGACATCGCCGTTTTTCTGGAGGATTACAACCGGCTCTTCGAAACGGCGGTGGCCGATTTTTACAAGGCCGCCCAGGAGTCCGGCATCCAGCTTTTTAAACCCTTCTCCCCCCTCTCGCTGGTGAGGGCAACAGGTGAAAAAAAGTAACCATCGGGGGTCTTCCTCGATCTTGAACGAGACTTCTTCCTGGACGGATGAAATAATGAAGAAAAACAGCAGGTCCGGCTGCCCGGGTTTGGCCGGGTGGCCGGACAGGAGCAACAGATGACCTTCAATATCCTCAACCGTAAGATTCACTATTGGGCCAGCATCGCCATCGCCTTACCGCTTCTCCTGATCATCGGGAGCGGCCTATTACTGCAAGTAAAAAAACACTGGTCCTGGGTGCAACCCACCGAGCACCATGGCACCGGCACAGTACCGCTACTCGGTTTTAAGGAAATCCTTGACAGCGTTAAAAGCGTGCCGGAGCTTGGCGTTTCCGGTTGGCCGGACATCAATCGGCTCGATATCCGGCCGGGACGGGGAGTGGTTAAGGTCTGGCTGCAAAACGGCTGGGAAGTACAGGTCGACCTCGGCACCGGGCAGGTACTTCATTCGGCCTACCGGCGCTCCGATCTCATCGAGTCGATCCACGACGGCTCATTTTTCGCCGGCGAATGGACCAAGATCGGGCTGTTTTTCTTGGCTGGAATCGGCCTCCTGCTGCTGTGGATAACCGGTCTGTGGATGTTCTCCCGGCCCCTTGTTTTAAAACACCGGCAAAAATCTGCGACAACGCATAAAAAATCCCTGTTTTGAGTGGCGGATTAAGACTGCGGGCGAGCGGACTGGAGTACCGAGAGTATCTGCCGGTGGATCGGGCCGTTAGAGGCCACAATCTCTCTTAAAAAGGGCTGGAAGGGCCGGCCGGAAAAATCGCTGACCGTGCCGCCCGCCTCCTCGACCATCAACATACCGGCCGCCGTATCCCAGGGAAAGAGCTTCAGCTCCCAGAAGCCATCGAAGCGCCCGGCTGCCGTATAACATAGATCCAGGGCAGCCGAGCCCCAACGCCGAATGGCCTGGGCTTTTTTTAACAAGCGGGTGAAATGGTCGATGTTGTCGATCTCGGACTCGCATAAGTCGTAAGGAAACCCGGTAGCCAGCAGGGATTTGCCCAGCTCTTTCTCGGTAGAGACGGCAATCCTTTTGCCATTCAAGAATGCACCGCCACCCCTGACTGCCTGGAACATCTCGCCGAATACCGGCGCATACACCACGCCCACCCGCGGCTGCCCCTGTTCAAAAAAGGCGATGCTGACGCAAAAAGCCGGCAGGGTATGGGCGTAATTGGTGGTGCCGTCCAGGGGATCGATCAGCCAGAGAGATTCCTTATCCTTCTTTTCATCCAGCTCTTCTTCGGCTAAAATCGAGTGCCCGGGAAACCTGGTCTTGAGCAACCGGTAGATCTTTTCCTGGCTTTGCCTGTCCCGCTCGGTGACCAAATCGATACGGCCTTTAAACTCGACATCGGGCCGCTGGCCAAAGGTCGATTTCAAATAATCGCCCGCCTCTGCCGCGGCCTGGATGGCCGTATCGAGGATTTCCTGGTAGTCTGCCGGCACCGGTTCTTCCTTATCCCGGTTTCCCGGTTTTACGCCTTCTCCAATCTATTACCTTCCCGGCGATCGGCCCGCTTCAGCAAGAAGGCAAAAATCAAACCGAAAAAGCCCAGCGAAGCAAACATCAACATACTGGGGGTATAGGATTTGAAAATATCCCGCAGTAAACCGTTAAGGAAAGGAAACAGGGCCAGGCCGATCAACTGGATGGTGGTCATCAGGCCGAAGGCCGTGCCGGTGATGTTCTTCTTGACCAGCAGCGGCACGGATGGCCACATGGTGGCCGGGATCAAGACAAAGGCCAGGCCCAACATGATCATCGGGATAACCGGGTAAATATTAGTCAGCCCCATCAGCAAATGGGCCGGTACGATAATCAGCGAACCCAGGATCATCATCGACGCGCGTCTGCCGATCTTGTCCACGAAAAAGCCCAGGATCGGGGAAAAGATAATAGCTGTGGCAATGGGAATAGAGGTCAGACCGCCGGCAGTGCTGAACATGTGCGTAAAGTTGCCGAAGACCTGGGAAAAGAAACCGCCCGAATTCTCGATGACCCGGGGAATTTGCCATTTATCCACGAAGAAGTCCGTAGACAAGGCCGTAAACGGGAAAACCGCCGAGTAGAAAGTCACACACAGCAGGGATACATACCAGAAACTGGCTTTAAATTCCTTGACATCCCGGAAAGACAGTTTTTCACCGGCGCTCTCCTCGGCGAATTTCAGCACCCTTTCCCCCCGCTTATCGAGCAGGTTAAAGATCAGGTTCATCAGCAGGGAAAATCCGCACAGGATCAGGGAAGCGATCAGTGTCGCCTGGTAACGGCCAAAGTAATTGGAGATCAATTCCCCGGAATTAAAGGAGAAGAGCGTGCCAAAACGCATGAACACCAACGATAATGCAAAAGCAAAAGCCAGCTCTTTGCCCTTGAACCAGCGGGCAATCATGACGTTCATGGCCACGTACAACGGTTCTGCACCCAGGCCCAGGAGAAACCGCCCGGCCAGCATCAATGCCGTACTGGTGGAAAAAGCCACCAGGCCCACGCCGACCAATACGATCGAAGAGAAAATCATACTGGATATCCGCACACCCAGGCGATCGACCAGTATACCGCCGATAAATACCGATAATATGGCGGCTATGGCATAGGCGGTATAAAAGCTGCCGAGGACCCCGCGCCCGATTTTCAGGGCTTCGATGAGCGAAGGGGCAATGGCCCCAATGCTGTCATAAGCAAAATAGGAACCGAAAGCGATCAAACTGATAAAAATCAAGGTGGTGAAACGGTAAAGTTTGGTGGCCGGGTAAAACGGCCCCCGTTTTCCTGCAACCTCTGCTTTGTCCATGATGTCCTCACTGTAAATAGTTTTAGACCACCATCATATAACAAATCCCTCGCCAATGCAAGCGTTAAAAAGACACCTGGAATATCCCGGGACAAGGTGCTGGCTGCCGATCACCCCGACCTTCGGCCACCCCTCTCCCATTTCAGGGCGAGGAGGAGTGCAAGGTATGAGGCGCTTCATGTCTCGCTTCACCGTCCGTCAAGCGGGGGGTAAAAGCTGGGTTTTTCACAAGAAGCACATCATGCCAGGAAAGTTAATGATAGTCTTGTTATACGGCACAAAAAGGGCGGATTTTGCTATTTGGATTATCCCTCTTTTTGTGATGGAAATGTACCTGTTGGTGCACAAAAATGGACACATGATCAACGGCAATTAAAATTCCCTCCTGGCGACAATTAGAATTCCCTGTCGAGCGGGGTTATTGCTCCTTGAGCAGGGATAGCAATTCCTGGGCAATCTTGGGGTTCGGTTAACCATGTTTGATTAATCGTTGATCAAACTTGCCCAACGGTCCGGTCATCCTGGGGTCGAGCTATCTCCTACTCCTCAACCGACCGGATCAGCATGGCTAAGGATTAGCTCATTTTGCCCGGCAGTTAGTACATTCACCTTGACCGGCGGCACATGCACCTTGCCGTTCATGTTTGCCAAAAAAAATTGCTGTTCCATCACCTGATCGAGGGCAACCGTCATCTCATGGAAGAGAAAAATCACCTCTTTTAAGAGAACCGTTATCTTATGAACCCGAACGTTTCGGGTTTACCGGGGAAAATCATCTCCTGACCGCATACCCATCGAGAATTCATTCCCCCAGCCGGATGATTTAGGAGGTTATCGGTTCTTGCTTTTTCCCCAGCGGGTGGTTATAATAGGGGCCGTGACAACACAGAAGGAGGAAACGCCATGATGAAGAAACGGTTTCTTTTGGCCCTGGGCCTGCTGGCCCTTATGGTCCCGGTTTTTTCGGCCCAGGCGCCCCAGGTAGAAAAAGAACGGGTGTTGGCGATGTGCGCCCCGTCGGTCGGCCAGATCAAGAACATCGTCGATCTCTATGAGAAAGATATCATCAGTTTAAGACGTCTCAAGCTGGTCTGCATCTTCCACGAGAATGAACTCACCGATTATACCCCCGCTTTCGAATATGTGAAAAGCGAGAAGTTAACCTGGGTGAGCTTTGAGAAGATAACCGGCCCGGTCGAGCCAGCGGATTTATTCCGGGAAAATCCCTGGACCCCCCAATTTAGAAGGATTTTCGAGGCCAGCGACGGCATCATCTTTACCGGCGGCATGGATATACCCCCGGCCCTTTACGGGGAAGAGAATAGTCTCTTGACCGATGCTTCCACCCCCATCCGCACGACCTATGAGGTATCTTTCCTGTTTCACCTGGTCGGCGGCAACCGCAACCCCGGGTTTATTCCTTTCCTGGAGGCGCGGGAAGATTACCCGGTATTGGCCATTTGTCTCGGCGCCCAGACCTTAAATGTGGCTGCCGGCGGCACATTGATCCAGGATATCCCATCCGAGGTTTACGGTCTGAAGACCATGGAGCAGGTCTTACGCTCCGGTCCGGGGCAGATTCACAGCGCCCTCTACTATAAAAGCCTGCACGCCGCTGTCGGCGACCTGTCCCCGGCTTTTCACCCGATCGCCTTCAAAAAAGGGAGTATGTTCGTCAAGAGGATGGCTATGGACGGTTCCGACCGGCCGTACGTGCTCACCTCCCACCACCAGGCGGTCAAGAAATTGGGGCAAGACCTGTGGGTCAGCGCCGTTTCCCTGGATGGTAAGATCGTCGAAGCCCTGGAACACCGCAAATACCCGAATGTCCTGGGTGTGCAATTTCACCCCGAGCCGTATGCCCTGTACCGGAAAGGGCTCTATTACCGGGAAACAGCGGGTGGGGAATTGGGCCTGAATCTACGAAGCTTTCTTATCGATCGCCCGCCCTCGATGACATTTCATCGCCATCTCTGGGCCTGGTTTTCCGGCTGTCTTTTGGCCAAAAATTAAATCGCCGATCCCCAGTAAAGAGATTAGACGCTCCGGAAGATCACCGATTCCCGGTTAAACCACTGGATGCAGAAATAGAGGCTGAGTGCGGCCAGGAAGAACAGGGATAGATAAACCTCGAGCAGCAGCCCAAGCTGGATAGAACCGGCAATAATCTGCTTGGTGGCCAGGGAGACGTTCAGTATGGGTATCAAGGCGGTGATGGCATTTAACTTAATGCCGGGAACCAGGCCGATGGCAGCCGGCACAATCACGATAAAGTTCATCGGCGCCATGGCGCTCTGGGCCTCTTTAAAGGAGCGGGCAAAGATCGAGATCGACAGGAGTACAGCGGCAAATAATACGCACATCGGGATGAGCAAGGAGAGCAAGAGCAAAATAGATTTCCACTCGACGATGCGGATCAGCTCTTTAAAAATTTCCGGCGGAATCTCACGGGTGCGGTTGATGGACAGGTATATGCCTAATATCGATATGGCGGCAGTGATCACCCCGGCCAGGGTCACCACCAGGAATTTTCCTAAAACGATCTCCAGACGCGAGGCCGGCGAGGCCAGCAGGGTCTCGATGGTGGCCCGTTCCTTTTCCCCGGCGGCCAGGTCGATGGCCGGGTACATGGCGCCCATAAAACAAAAAATGACAAATATGTAGGGTAAAAACCCGCCCACGTACTCGCCGATTTTTTCTTTGGTCGAAGAGAGATCGAATTCGGTGATCTCGACAGCATCGACAAAACTCCGGTCCAGGTTCAATCCCTGCAAGCGCAGCGCCACCAGCTCGTTCTTAAACTCGTTTATGAGTTTAACGATCCGCCGTTTGGCGATCTCGTTCTCGCTGGAAAGCTTGTAATAGAGCTTAACGCCCCCACTTTTTTGGGCCTTGATCTGGCGGTCGAAATCCGGGTCGAAGACCAGGGCAATGTCCACTTCTTTTTTGTCGATCAGGTTCTTTATATCATCGTTCTTAATATCTTCCCGGATGGTCATATCCGTTTGTTTTTGTAGTCGGGCCCGGAATTCCCCGGCGCAGCCGTTGGTGATCAGCCCCACTTTTAGAATCCGCGCTTCCGCTTTCCTGGCCTGGGAAATACTGATACCGACGACCAGGTTCATGAGCAGCGGCAAAATCAGCAGCGGTATGATCACCATCATCACGATCGTGCGCCGGTCGCGCAGGATATCTTTTATCTCTTTTTTGAAGATGACCAGTGTCTTTTTCATATTATTCCCCTCCCACGATGCGGATAAATTCATCTTCCATGGACTTTGTCTGCATCTGTTTGGTAAAATTCTCATAGGTATCGTTAAACAATAGCCGTCCCTTGTGGATGATGGCCAGGTCATCGCTCAACAGGTTGACTTCCCCCATGATGTGGGTGGAGAAGATAACCGTTTTGCCTTGCTGGCGGCAGCTCTTAATCAACGAGATGATACTCCGGGAGGTAATCACATCGAGACCCACGGTCGGCTCATCGAAAATAATCACTTCCGGGTCATGGATGATGGTGCGGGCGATGGAGACTTTCTGTTTCATGCCCGAAGAGAGTTTACCGATCCTGACATTGGCGAATTCACGGATACCCAAAAGCTCGAACAGATCGTGTCTGCGCTGCTCGAACCGGTCTTTAGGCATATCGTTGAGGTCGGCATAGTACTTGATGATCTCGTTGGGTGTGAGCCGGGCGTAAAGGGCCGTGGCGCCGGTTAAAAAACCGATCTTACGGCGCACCTGGCCCGGTTCTTTGACCGTATCATACCCGCAAACCTTGATCGTACCGGAACTGGGCTTGAGCATGGTGGCGATCATGCGCAGGGCCGTGGTCTTACCGGCCCCGTTCGGCCCGAGCAAGGTAAATACCCGGCCCGGCCTACAGGTCAGGCTCACTTCAGAGACAGCATCCAGGGTCCCCGATTTTATCCCCAGGTCCCGCTTATGCTTTCTCGTTACTTTGAAACTCTTGGTCACTCGTTCTAAAACAATCATGTGTTTACTCCAGTAAAATGAATGATGGTTATACGGTCTTCCGCGGGAAAAGTTACCCGGGGAAAAAGGGTCATCAAAAGCTAAACAACAGCTCGAACCGCAGCCAGTTGTAACTATCGGCCCCGGCCAGGTAGAAATTGCCCGGTGAAAAATGTTCCCATAACAAATGGCCGCTCGTATGGGCATTGATGCGAAAATCCAGCTTGCTCATAAAAAGATCGCCGCGGGTCTTACCGGTTCCGCCCGGGAAAACGCCGCCTTTCAGCTCCTCTGCGCCCAGGTGGTGATAGGTCAGGTTAAGACCGATATTTCCGCCCAGGTCCAAAAGCATGGACAGGTAAAGGGAATTGAAATTGCACCAGTAGGCCACCCCGTTTTCCCTGATCATCGTATAGATATAGCTCTCGCTCCATTTCGGCCACCGGGAAAACAGCGGATCCCAGCCCTCCATGTCGGGCGTGGCCGGGTCATCGCCGCTCAGGTATATGCCGCCCAGGGTCAGGGTCTTTAACAGGAGAATCTTTTGAACCGGTTTAAAATCGAGGTGGAAGTAGCCGCCGAAAGCCGCGCGGTCAAAATCGCCATAAGTGCCGAACTGGAAAGCCCCTTCCGAGGTCAGCGACCATTTGCCGGACAGGGGGATGGTCAGACGGCCACCCACGGTATCGATCCCCGATGCCGGGAGAAAACCCTTTTCATCCCGCTCTTTCCGGATCAGGTAAGCCTCGGTCTTGACCCGCTTCATCTCCCCGGTGTAATACAGGGCATAACCGGTTTCCGGTTGCTCGACCAGGGGATCATTGGGCCAATCGCTTTCCTTGATCACCGGCAACAGGTTATCGGTAGTCGGCATATAGCAGTAGAGCAGGGTCAAGGTATGATGGGGGTTTATCCGGTAATCCCCGCGCATGGCATTGAAATAGATGGTGCGGGACCCGGTCAATGGGTTACCGTCCATGAACAAAAACCCTTCCCCAAAAATGATATTCTGCCGGCCCAGGGTCAGGGTCAGGGGCAGTTTGGCCACGTTTTTCCATTTGAAGTAGAGATTATCGAACACGAGCTCCCGCCACTCGAAACCCCGGTATTTAGGCGCCAGGTAGAAGCGGCTCTCATTGGTCAGCTTGAGCAGCAGCTCGATATCCGGGGACGCTATCCAGGTCAAGGTCAGGCTGGTACGTTGCCGGGTATAGCCGGTGGTATCGGCGGCATTCCCATCCAGGTTCACGGTGTTATCCCACCCCTCGAACCTGAACCGCTCCATAAAATTGACTTTCAGCCCATTTTCCGCTGCCAGGGAAAAGCCGGCCGCTAAAAACGATGCCAGCAAGATAGGCACGATAATTTTTTTCATCAAGACCTCCAGCAGGTTTTTAAAACATTATCATCTCAAGAAAGACTATTTTAAACCAGGAAGTGAAAATTATCAAGCCACCCCCGCCTGGGTCAGGAAAATTCCTGGGCAGTCATTCATATGCCCCTTTGCCCCTAATCTGATCGATCTAAAAAAAAGCAAGCAAAGTATCGAGGCGACCCAGGCCGGGAATTTTTCGCCGGGCTGAAACGTCAGGCATCGATGCGTTGGCTAGCGGGTCTGGGGGCGGCGGTTGTAGGCGGTTAGGGCCTGGAGAAGGATGTGGCCGGCTTTTTCGAGCCTGGCACATTCGAGCACATAGGCGATGCGCGCCTCCTGCTTCCCCTTACCGGGGGTGGAGTAGAAACCGGCACCCGGGGCCACCATAACGGTTTCACCATTCACCGAAAAATCCTGGAGCAGCCAGCGGGCGAACTCATCGGAATCGTCAACCGGCAGTTTGGCCATAATATAGAAGGCCCCTTTGGGTTTCTGCAAGACGATATCCCGGTTTGAAGTCAGGATCTCGAACAGGATATCCCGGCGCTTCTGGTATTCTGCAAGCACGGGTTGAAAAAAATCAAGCGGAAGTTTATAGGCGCCGATGGCCCCGATTTGTTCAAGGGTAGGCGGGCATAGCCTGGCCTGGGCAAATTTGAGCACTGCGGCCATGAGCTGCCGGTTGCGGGAGATCACGGCCCCGATCCTGGCCCCGCAGGCCGAATACCGCTTCGAGATGGAATCCATAACGATCACCCGGTCTTCCATACCCTTGAGATCCAGGACGCTGAAATGCTTTTCGCCATCGTAGGTAAACTCTTTGTAAACTTCATCGGCCAGCAAGAAGAGATCGTGTTTTTTGGCGAGCTCGCCGAGCTGCCCGATCTCCTCCCGGGTGAACACCGTACCGGTCGGATTGTTGGGAGAATTGATGAGTATGGCCCGGGTTCGTTTACCGATTTTTTTCTCGATGTCCGCTATGGCCGGCAGGTGAAAGCCGGTTTCGGCCTTCGTTTCCACCGCTACCAACCGGACATTGGAGATGGAGGCATAGCCGTTATAATTGGTGTAAAAGGGCTCCGGCACAATAACCTCGTCCCCGGGGTCGGCAATGACGCAAAAAGCGAAAGAGATGGCCTCGCTTCCCCCGCAGGTGATGATGATATCGTCCTTCTCAAGGCCGATACCGTAATGGGCAAAATAGCCGATCATGGCATCTTTTAATTCGGGTAGGCCATCGGAAGGCCCGTAAGAGAGTACTTTCTCTGTATAATCGGTGATTTGCCGGTAATAAATTTCCGGTGTGGGGATGTCGGGCTGGCCGATATTCAGGTGATACACTTTGGTGCCGCGCTTTTTAACCTCTGCGGCCACACCGGCTAATTTCCTGATCGGCGATTCTTGCGTCTCTTTTGCCCTGAGCGATATATCCATAAATGCCTCCTAATTGAAAGCCTAATTATAATATTTACCCCGCTTCCGGTCAAGAGTAAATTTTTGTGCGGGAAGGTAAAAATGTGATAGAATAACCGTATTAACAGGAGAAAAAGAATGGGTCGGGTGCATAAACCACGGGATGACTGGGGTTTAGTCGAAGAGCTCGATGAAAAAGCGCACGTCCAGGGGCAGGTTTTCCCGCAGGTGTAGGTAGCAACCGGGGCAGGAGGTGAAAAGGCCACCGACCCCGAGCTCCTTCAAATGCCCCGCCTTTCGCGCCAGTATTTTTTGGGCGGTCGCGGGAAAGCCGATGCGAAAAATACCGCCGAAACCGCAGCATAGCGGCTGCTTATCATCGACAAAGCTCTCGCCAAGCTGTTCCAGGAAATGGCGCGGTTCCTTCTTGATCTTCAGTGATTTGAGGTCATGGCAGGGATCATGGTAGGTAAACTTCTCTGCCGGGCCGCCCGGGGCCAAACCGGTTTTTTCATGGATGGCCGCCCCCGGGCAGAAGCGGTAAATAAACTCGGTCAGCTCGAAAATCTCCTGGCCGGGCCAGTCGTAATATTGCTTAAAGGCCATTGCCCCGGTGCTGCACGGCACCACCAGGTAGCGAAAATCGAAAGCCGAGAAAACCTGCCGGTTCTTTTGCCGCAAGGCATTAAATTTCTCCTGCCAGCCCTGGGTCAGGAAAGGAAAACCACAGCACTCAAGGTCCGGCGGTAGGGCCACCGAATAACCGGCCCTGGTCAGAAAAAGGATGATCTTCTCGATCAACCGGGGATAAAAGTAGGTCAGCACGCAGCCCGGGAAGAGCAGAATATCGTATTTTTGGCCCGGCGTCGCGACCGTGCGGTACTTCTTTAGATCGGCCTTTTGCCGGCGGGGAATGCCCAGGTGTTTTTGCAGCGGCGTGCGGGCCAATAGATCGAGCACCCACAGCCCCTTTTTGAAGAGGAGCGATCGGTAAAAAGCGAGCACGAGTTTTTTGAAAAGCGGGATGTGTTGCCCACCGGAGAGCCGGTTACGGTACTGGATCATCATCTCCACGAATTCCACCCCCTGGGTGCAGGCGTTTTGGCAGCTGCCGCACAGCAGGCAATGGTAGAGCAGTTTCTTATTAAAGGCAGTCGATTTGAGCCGCCCCTGGCCCAGTGCTTTGACCAGGTTGATCTTTCCCCGCGGAGACTGGGGCTCGGTCAGCACCGCCTGGTAAACCGGGCATTCGGACAGGCAGGCGCCGCAAGTAGAGCAAATCCTGGCGATCTCGTCGATACCCGGTTTTTTTTCGCCCATGCTTCAGCCTTTTAGACCGGGGAGCAGGCCGGTCAGGGCCAGCTTGATTTTATCGATCACTATCGGCCAGGAATAGTAAGCCCGCACATACCGGTAGCCGTTCAAACCCATCTCGTTCCGGGTCTTGCGTTTGTCATGCAGGCGATAGAAATGGTCGGCAAACTCGGCCACGCTGTCGAAGGTAAACCCGCCGCCGGAGAGGTCGATATGTTCGCACAAGACCGGTGATTGGCGGTTGACCAACACCGGCGTCTGCTGGGAAAACGATTCCAGCGTGGTAATGGACAGGCTCTCCAGAGGCGAGGGTTGCACGGAGAGCAGTGCGCCTTTAAAAGCCGCTAGCTTCTCCTCATCGGACACGTAGCCCAGGTATTTGATCCCCTCATCGGCAGGGATATCCATCCATTTTTTGCCGATCAAGACCAGGTCTATCAGTCTTTTTTGCTTGATTTCCCGGTAGGCATCAAAGACCATTTCCAACCCCTTGCCCCTTTCGATGCGACCGGCATACAGGATGTAAGGGGCAAACTGGAGGTACTTGCGCCGGAAAAGCCCTTCATCCACGTTGTTCTTCAGATCGAGGCCGGTCCTCACCAGCTCCAGGCGGCGGCCCGGGTTAAACAACCGCTTGACCAGTTCCATTTCCGCGCCGGTCAAGAAGAAAAGAATTTCCGGCCGGTGAAAAACATCCCCCATCAACCGGAGATAGATCGGCAACTCGTCATGGGCCGTAGGAAACAGGCAGAGCGGCTTTGTTATGACTTTCATCCCGGCAATGGTCGGAAAGTACAGGTAAGTAAAGAAAAGAAAGAGGTCGAAATTTTTTTGTTCCCGGTCGAGCGCCGCGATAAGCTGCGGACAATAGGGACCCTGGCGGGTGATCCAGTCCATTTCATCCCGTTCTGCGGCCGGCAGTGAAAAAAAGTGTTGCGAATAGACATTGAATGTTTCGATATCCCGCTGCTGTTGCACCGGGAACCTTTTAATAACCACGCCTTTCAGGAGCGATTCACCCGGTTGGAATTGGTTTTCCCAGGTGATATAATCGCGGGCCGTGGTGGTAAAGACCGTCACATCGCTACCGGCAGCATTCAATCTCTCGGCCACATCGCGGGCCAATGTCTCGGCGCCGCCCACCACTTCCCGGCCATACCGCTGGACGACTATTCCCAATTTTAGCATGGTGTCCTATGCCTCACACGCCCTCTAACAGCGCCAGCAGTTTTTCCGGCCTCGACTCCTGCCGGTATCGATCCAGTCTCTTCTGTTCAAGGTTCCTGAGAGTTAAACGCAAGGTTTCATCATTCATCACGCGCTCGGCCAGACCGGCCACAGATGCGTAGTTTTTATGATGCAAGAGCACCCCGGCATCTCCCAGCGTCTCTTTCACTGCCCCAGCGTTATAGGCCATGACCGGCACCTGGAAATAGCAACATTCGATCAGCGGCAGACAGAACCCCTCATGCTCGCTCATCGACAGGAACAGGTCGGCCAGGCGGTAGACCGATAGCAGCTCGGCAAATGGGATATGGCCGGGAAATACGATATCCTCGGCGGTCAAATAGAAGCGCGCCGCCAGGTCCCTGACCGCATAGAAATAGGCCGGTACGGTGCGCGGGCTCCCGGCCACGATCAAGCGTACGGCCGGGGAGAGGTATTTTTTATAGAAAAACAACACCTTGATCAAATCTTCTATTTTTTTGTTGGGCACGATCCGGCCCACGAAAACGATGTTCTTGCGCTCGTCTTTGAACAAGTTATAAAAGGGCCGGCTGTGCGGTTTTTCGTAATCGGCTAGATCGATCAGCAGCGGGAAGACATGGACATTGGCAAAAGCCAAATCCCGCAATTCCCCGGCATTGTAGGCCGAATCGGCAATAGAAATATCGAAACAGCGGCTCAGCCGCCGCAGGTGTTCCCGGCCCGCCTGGGTAAATTGCACCAGGGTATCGGAGAAATCGACAAAGAAATGGGCCGGCGTAATGTTGTGGTAGATCATCGCTTTCTTTCCCCCGGTTCTCAAAAAGAAATCGGTCAGCTCAGACGGTACGGCAAAATGGAGGATTTTTAGCGACTGCGGTTCTTCCCGGTAATCCCGGAAGAGAATTGCCTGGTCCTGCATACACTCGTCGATGGCCAGGCTGATAATACGGCTGGTCATGCCCCGGCTTTGAAAAAAAGCATGCAGGCTCATGGCCGAGTTACCGATGGCATCGCCATAATGAAGCGTTGGTAAAAATTGCTCGATGATCATCCTTATTTCTATCAAAAAAACGCCTCCAGGTCAATACCAGGTTCCAAAAAATCCGCTCCATAGCTGTTATTTTACTGACTGCCCACCTTAAAACGCCAGAGTCTCTGTAGACCTCAACCGGCTCATGCGCAGCGACGGTGAGATGTTCTCGCCGGTTGGAATACTTTATTCTCCCGGCAACAATTTTATCCTACAGCAATTGCTTTTAGGAGAGATTTCTGCTAACATAGCTCCGGAGAACCAAAATGAACCAGACAGAAAAAAATCTCAAACCCATTGGCTGGAATTTAACCATCGACTCGAAAGAGCAGTTATACCGCATCGCCGCTTTCTTGCGGGTCAAGAGAAGCCAGGCGGTGCTGCGCATCATCGACATACTCTTTACCGAGCTATCGGAGGATAAAAATTTCAAGGATTTTGTCGGCGCTTACGACAAGCTCCTCGATGTCACCAAAGACCGCAGCACCTATACCAGCTTTTACATCCCGGCCGAATACATGGAGAAGTTCGAGGACATGATGTACAAGTTCGGTTTCATCGACCGGTCGCCGTTCCTGCGCATGATCATCAATTACATCTACAACAAAATCGTTAAGCCCATCAGCGAGGAGATCCTGCCCAAAGTCAAGGCAGATATCGGCAAGCTCGGCTATCAGATCCTCGGCCTCGGCCCCCTCCTCAACGGCGACATCTATGTCCACATCCAGAGCCCGACCACACAACCCGCCCCCGGCGACAAGACCGGCTTGAGCAACGGCAATTAAAAATCCTGCCGCCCCGAAGCCCGAAGTGATGGTTAAATGGTCGGCTGGAATAACGAAATGAAACCGATTAAGGAGTGAACGATGAGGCTTAAGAGATTGGTTTTTATGCTGGGGATAGGTCTGTTGGCAGTGGGTCCGGGTCTTTTGGCCCTGGAGAATATCCGCTGCCCGGGCTCTGCGCCCCTGTTTTCCTCTTATATTGCCCCCTATGAGCGGAGCAACTACTTCGTGGATGAAGGTTACCACCTGGTCTATTACGACGATCAACTGCCCCTGCGCCTGGTTAACGAGAGCGCCGGCGAGATATCGCTGGCCTTTAAGCTGGGGGAGGTGATGGTCTTTAACCTGGGCGACTATTACCAAAAACCGGTGGTCACCGCGTCTTTTCCAGATTCCTTTAGCCTGGAGGCCGAGCCCTTTGCCGGGTTTACGGTGACGGTGCGCTTTGCCCTGCCTTCTTCCGCTGGCGCCCTGCTGGAGATCACTTACCAGAACGATACCAAACTCGATTTTATGCTCTACCTGGTCTATGGAAACGCTTATCAGAAAGTGATATGTAAACAGACAGCCGGCGGCGTGGCCATGATCCTCTCATACAAGGAACCGGGCAAGAATATGTACTTCCAGCAGGATTCGCTGCCGGGCTTCAAGGAAGAACGCCATTCCATCCTCTCCTCTTTGAACCGTGTCTATGCCTGGGGGGGCTACCCGGTCTACCGCAACCTAACCGGTAAAGAAGCAGCGGAAAAGTACGAATACCTGAACGGCTCTTTGGCCGGGGATATTGCCGAGCTGGTGTTGAGTTACTCTTTGCCGGAGAAAAAGGGGGTTTTTCGCCTGGCCAGGCTGACCGCCCAGGAGGGCGATGAAAAAGAGCTGGAAGCCGGGGCGGATAAACTTTTGGGATTGAATTTTTCCGATATCCTGGCCTTTAACCGGGAGAAGCTACAGCAGATCCCGGTCTTGACATTCAAGGACGACCAGGAGCGGTTGCTCTATTACGGCGGTCTATACCTGGCCAGGCAGCAGTTCTACCCGGCAGCCGGGCAATTTCCTTATCCTTATTATGTGTTCTCGCGCGAGCCGACCTGGGGTTGGGGCCATGAGGGGCAGGTCTTCCACGAGAGCCTGTCCATGCAGAGCCTGGCTTTGTTCGACCCGGTATTGGCCATGGGCTCGCAAAAGAATTTTCTGGCCGTGCAGGGCAAGGATGGCTACATGCCCTACCGGGTAGGCGCCTATTTTACCCGCACTTTCCCGGCTGCCGGGGAAAAGACCACCTCTGCCCCGTTCTTTTCCTGGACCAACCTGGTGGTGTATAAATCGGCCCGGGCCTCCGGCCTGGTGCCCGGGAAAGACCTGCACGATTACCTGGAAAAATCTTATGCCGGGGGCAAGAGTTTTATGGCCTACCTGCTGGCCACCCGGGACAAGAACCGGAACGGTCTGCTCGAATGGGGCGGTCACACGTTGCTGGAGTGCGTGCGCGACTACCTGAATGCCGTCTTCGACCTGCTGGGCGATGCGCCGGAAACCTTAAACCAGTTGGAGGCCCTGGACTTAAGCTGCATGGCAGTCAAAGAGATGCGCTCCTTACAGGAAATGGCGGGAATGCTGGGGAAAAAAGCCGAGGCCCTATACTGGCAGGAAAAGGCCGATAACCTGGCGGCCCTGATCAACCGGTACATGTGGGACGAGGAGACCGGTTTTTATTACCATGTGCATAAAGATACCATGAGCTTTTTCACCCCGACCGGCATCTCCCTGAAGCGCAAGGAGATCATCGGGCTGCTGCCGCTCTGGGCCGGTGTGGCGGATAAGGTGCGGGCCGAGAAACTGATCGCCCATTTGAAAAACCCGGACGAGTTCTTCCGCCGCTTCGGTATCCCGACGCTGTCTGCGGCCGATCCCTATTATGACCCGCAGGTGTTGGGCTGCTGCCGCTGGAACGGGCCGGTGTGGATCACCTGGGTCTACCCGGTCTTCATGGGCTTGATCGAATCGGGCCACCGGGATATTGCCGGCCAGGTGCTGGAAAGAATGGAAGAGGCGATGATTTTCCAGTTGGCACGCAACCACCGGCTGTGGGAGAGCTACTCGCCCGATTTTACGCAGTTGAATTCGCCGAAAAACTATATCTGGGATGCCCTGATCTCCCGCATGATCTACGAAATCAGGAAGTGATCTAAATTATCCGCTTGATTTTGAGAATCCGTATGGATTGATTTCCCCTGCTTCTTTAGTATAATCAATCCTGATGAGTAACGAAATTGAGGTAAAAGGAGCCGAGCAAAAAAAAGACTGGGTAAGAGACTAACCTTGATTTGCCGGATATAGAAAAAAACTGCATGGGGATCAATATTGATAATGGTAATTGTCGGAGAGGTAAAGGCCCCCTGGAATCTGGAAAACATCGATTCGATGCGTGTTGTTAAAGGTGCTGAAGCCGGATGGGGCGAATGCAATTCGCCCCTACGGGCTATTGTCGCCCGGATACCGGGGCAGCTTCATCAAAAAGCGATGCCAGAGCCGGTATGGGGCCTGCCCATGAGGGGACTAAAAAATATTTGCGGTCCCAGGTCGAATCGACCCTTATGCCGTTGCTATTTAAGGAATGAATAATAATACGACATAACAATGTCATAAAAGTGATCCTTCAATTCTGGAGTTACAGGTATCGTGAAATAAATTTTCCCATCCATAACGCCTATGAGCGTTGGGATATAACACGGTTGATATTTATGAAAATCGTTCATATCCAGAAGATCGGAGTCAAACCCCGTCATAGCGATCAATTCACCCCGATTTTTGAGTTCTGTTCCCGGTACTACCCCATAGATTTTAAAAGACTTGGGTAACATTTTTAAGATATCTATTATTTCCAGGCAACTCTTACAATTATGCATACTGAAAAACAGGAATAAATTAAAGGTATTACCTTCTTTTTTCACATCTTTTCCTTCAATCTTTGGGAAATTTATGAAAATATTACTTGAGATATTCGTCTTATATATAAAACTTATTGCCAAGATTACCATCATAACAAAAAAAACAATAAGATATCTTTTCATTGGGAAATGTGGTATTTGACCAGGCAATAAACATCATTCAGTGCCTTATCGATTGTCTTTTTTAAGAAGTATAGGGTATCGGTATCTTTCGAGTAATAAAAGACCTTCAACGGGTAGTTATCATTGTTTATCCCCCCGGGAAGTTCTTGCTCTTTTATAAACTGACCGTTGCGGGAATAGATCTGAATATAAGTCTGCCAACCGGGCGCTTCATCCCGGTAATTGGCATATAACACTGCTATAAAAGATTTATCTATGAACAATCCGGTCAAATAAGAGAATTTCCTGTCTTCTAAGTACAACTCAGGGCTTCTGGCCTTATACATTGTTTGAATTTTTTTTGTCACCATAGGCTTATTGTAGTTTTTTGTTTTATTTCCAAATGTGGTTACTTTCTTTGTCTGTAAATTCACAGCCAGGACCTTCAAATCACCCTGCCAGCAAAGATACGCATATTGATCGTCAGCATCGATATAACAGTATCTCCCAATTATGTTTACCTGATCGTAAATCTTACTTATTAGTTCTTTGTAAGATGAAAAACCATAACATTGATGGAAGGGGATTAAATAATCAATCTTTTCCGTAACTATATCGATTGAAAACAATCCGTATATCTTCCCATATGGATCCGACTTGGAACTAGATACAAATAATCGATTACCAAACATTTTTATATCGAATCCGCCATAAGTTGCCGTGATCTCTTTCGATTCAATCAAACCATCCTTTTCGATTTCGTAAAGAAGCAAGCGGTTTTTTCCAGAATCACCGACAGCCATTTTACCCTTGAAGTAATCTATCGAGGTTGGGCTGGCTACTTCTTGGGGGCCAAATCCTTTCCTTCTGGCGATATCGATAAAACGCCCCGAATTATCATATAATTTAATGTTCTGTGCTTTATTGTCGATGAGATACAACCGGTCGGTTTCCGTTACAGAGATGTACCAGCCCCTTTGGATAAACTCTTTTTTCTGATCTAAAAGGGTTTCGCTTTTCTTCTCAATCTTTACGCCATACATTAAATTTTGTAATAGCAATATACATATCAATAATTTTTTGATACTCATGGCAAATTCTTTATCAAATACTTAAATATTATCTTGGTTTAACTTTATAACAATCTCCGATCGGCTCCACACAAGTAGGATTTTGAAGCTTATCATACCAATAGGACCAGGATTCATTAGCAGCTTTAACCGGTTTGGAGGTAAAATTAACAACTGAAATCACGAGTCCCAATAGAATTAACAGGAACATACTAACATGTAAAATTTTCTTCATTTTTTCTCCTTTGGGTAGGCCAATCCGTTGTCGTTGGCTGAAGCTTTTGACCGGATAGCCCGTGTTTTCTTCATTTTTAAACGCTCATAAAACAGGAAAGGGAACTTTAGCATAGGTCAGGGCAAAAGTCAATACTTTTTTTGGGGGGAAATCGACTCGACCTGAAGAAATTTTTCACTGCTTTTGTTGACAGGAAGGGGGAAATGGTGGTAGGATTGGGGCCTGAAGACGGATGGGGCGAATGCAATTCGCCCCTACGGGCTATGGGTGCCCGGATACCGGGGCAGCTTCATCAAAAAGCGATGCCAGAGCCGGTACACCGATAGGCGAGGGGGCTTTATGTCATGGCCGCTTTAAGTTCTTGAGCTTGTATCGGTGCAGCTTCAGGGGCAGCACATTGCCCTTGTCATCGAATACCGAGTCTTCCACCACAAATACATCCCCATTCCGGGCATAAGTAATCCACCCGGAAAAGGGCACCTGGAGTCCACGGGCATAAGTTAGTCCATCAAGATCGTGAACATTGACATATCTATTACTACTTTTATAACCTTCCAATAAGACGGTAATAAAGATGTCATCGCCCAGGTAGAATAAACGTGATGGGAAGAGGGATTTTTCCAGCCACTCGTTTTTAGGTATCC
>Ga0315287_10000062_pt1 | contig 95175 bp, 72 predicted proteins | sample YL17G11_0_MG_FD_205037 | JGI IMG/M metagenome (GOLD analysis project Ga0315287, IMG submission 205037) | Sediment microbial communities from Yellowstone Lake, YNP, Wyoming, USA - YL17G11_0 | ecosystem: Environmental > Aquatic > Freshwater > Lake > Sediment | place: USA: Wyoming | collected... | reverse complement strand
AAATTTTAGAAAACACTTTGATTATAGTAATTTTTATATAAGAACATCTATTTATTAGAATTTTATCTATAACAACTTGTTTTCTAAAATTTTTAGATTAGAATCAAAATTTTATATTTAGACTTTATTAATATATAAGTTAATATTAATAATAATAAGAAACTAGAACCTGAATACCAATAATTATAGATATTAACTTGGATATTAATAATAGTTAAATATAAAATTTTGATTTTGATTAGAAAATTTTAGAAAACACTTTGATTATAGTAATTTTTATATAAGAACATCTATTTATTAGAATTTTATCTATAACAACTTGTTTTCTAAAATTTTTAGATTAGAATCAAAATTTTATATTTAGACTTTAATAATATTCAAGCTGTATTTGAATATTATACCATTTAGTCTTTGGAGGGTTTAATCTTATCTTATCTGATATATTAATAAGGGTTATATCTTATTATTGTATGATTAATCATACGTAAAAATTACTATGATCAAAGTATTGTTAAAAATCATCTGTCTAAAATCAAAATCAAAATTTTAGAACCTATCAACATATCAGATAATATTAAAAAATAAATTAAATAATTATAATATTAAAATATTAAAATATCTTCTAAAAATCAATGAACAAGTTAATATAGATCGAATCATTATTAACGATGAAAAATAATAATAATCAACGAATAATATACGATAGATTGGGAGGACGATCCATTAAAAGGGATCGTTAATTTTTTGAAAACTATATAAAATTATTATCTATGTATTAATTTATGTCATATAAAATAATGACATTAATGATAATCCAATTATTATCAAAAGATCAACTTTAATATTAATCAATTCTAAATATCGAATTTTTATTTTAGCCAGATAATTTTTAGAAAACAAATTGTTATAGTTAAAATTTTCATAAATAGATGATATTATATAAAAATTACTATGATGATCTGTTATCTAAAATTTTCTAGCTAAAATCAAAATTTTAGATATAAGTTCTGTTAATATTCAAGTTAATTTTTAATATTATAACAATTCAGTTCCTATTTTTTGGAGGTTATTAATATTATCTTATACATTAATAAAACTTACATCTAAATTTTTGATTTTGATCGGATAATTTTAGAAAACAAATTGTTATAGATAAAATTTTACGTATGATTAATCATATAAAAATTACCATGACCAAAGTGTTTCTCTAAAATTAGTTGGTTAAATTTAAAATCTAAATTATAAATTTAATTGATATATAAATTAGTTGATTAAACCCGAAATTTAGATATAAGTATTATTAATATATTAGTTTATATTAATCAATAATGGAAAATATTATTACGTTATAATATTTTCAGTAACTAGTTCCAGCGAACGAGTATAATCCAAGAACTCCTAAATGATTCATAGTTCGTTCAGTACTATTACTATCATTGTGAAGCATCGGACTGCCCGTTATAGCCATATAATCTATTGGTATTACAGGATATCCTTGGAGAGTTTTATGAAAGATACGATCATGATAACCAATTTCTATCTTATCATATGGATATGATTTCAAGTCCTCAAAAGTACTTACAGATCCATTATTACTGTCGACAAATTTGCTTTCATAAGCAGGAGAATAAGTTGGAACTAAAAATTTTCCTTTTCCAGGATTTTTTGGGGAATTTACTAAATCCTCAGTATATCCTGTAACTACACTTTGTCTTCTAAGTTTATCCATAGTATCAAAATTAATATCTTTCTTTTCTACAATATATTCATTAGCAAAATCCCCCATCAAAAATATGGTATCTAAATTTTTGTCTTTAATAAATTTATCTTCTAATGCATTATGACAGATGGTTCTATCATTATATCCTCTAGGAACTTGTACTCCAATAAATGCGAATTTACCAAATAATGTAGAAACATATAAGACCAAAGCTTTAGGAGCCCCTAAATATGTTCTACTACATTCAAATTTATTATCATTAAATATTAATCCTTTACTTAATTCAACTCCAGTAATAGACATTGCTCCTAATTTAACAAAAATTGACATTCTCAATGAATTAGTTTCATCGGAATCAACATATTTGTCACGTTCCAATAATTTATATCCTAAACTTTTCATTTTATCAGGTAAGAAGTTAGAATGAAAATGGGATCCTGTAACCGGATCATTTTCGGTTAAAAATACAGCTAATACTGGGTTGAATTGTTCGATTTGAACTTGGATTTGATCGAAAAATAATGGATTGTAACATGAACCAGATTTATTGAACCAACCTCCAGGTCTAGAAATTTCAACTTTTGATTTATTTTCTAGATAACTTTCGCATAATGGTGTTCTATCACTATTCCAACAAAAACACAATACTCTTGACATTTTTACTATATGATAATTTTTATTTTTATTTTTTATTAATATAATTTTTTCATTGTAATTTAATTAACCCCCAAAAATCATATCAATAAAAATGAATATTAAAATTTAAAATGTAAATTACAAATGTTACCCCAAGTACGGCAAGTAAGGCAAGTACATCAGCCGCCTCAGTTACCAGAGATATTCGTAATGATGAAAAGAAGTGAAAAAATTAAAGAAAAAAATAACATTAATATTACTAAGAAAGAGGTAACTGATCTTTTAACCCAAGATAGTTATTACCGTAAACTACAAAACTGGCCATTATTAATATTAGACGATGAATCGCTACTCATATTACGCCGATGTGTAGGCGATGATATTTTTATAGTAAGTTATGGTTATCATGGTTATAATAATTCTCAGGTAAACTTCAAGCTGTCAAATATGCAAAGAAAAATTAATGAAAATTTTCCTAATATAGATAAATTATTACTAAAATTTACTGGACATTTAGTTGTTTGCGGAGGCGCGGTTCTCAAAGCTATCTTTACTACTAATGGTGGAGATGTTGATCTATTCTTCTATAATTTGACAATTGAAGAAGCTAATGAAATGAGAATTGCAGCTATTGAATATTTAGTAAATTTATGGATGCAAGATAATAGATTAATTAATTATCATGTTAAAAGAAATGAATATACTACTACATTATATATAACTTCGGAGGGAAATAACATTTATGAATATCAATTTATACATAGAATCTACCCTGATATGAGTTCTATTATCGGAGGTTTTGATTTAAGTGTTTGTATGGTGGCATATGATGGGAAACAGATATATGCAACTCCTTTAGGCGCTTGGTCTGTTAAAAATCTATCTATTATTATAGATACAAAGAGACGTAGTGCATCATTTGAATATAGATTACAAAAATATAACAGAGGATTCCAACTTATTTTTCCTGGTATTTCAAATAAGTTGGTTGAAGATTTTAGAGATAGTGGTTCAGCTGAAGAACAAATGATAAGTAAAATTAGAGAGATATCTAAAGATTATGGATATGATTATGAGGAAAATTGGGAAGGTTTTAAATTTATAGGTGGAAGAAAATCACTATGTTCAAGTTATAACATACAAAAGGAAGTAGATATTCTTCCATATATTAACTTACAAAAATATAGAATTAGTACTCAAATATACGATCGTAAAAATATTGAAGACCGATTAATAAATAAAATAAGTGATTATAATAGTTTATCTTCACATCCCAAATGTTTCGCAGATATGAATGCACAACAATTAAGATCTGACAATTTACATACAGTTAGTTCTATTTTAAAGTTGGATATTAACAAGAATATTAAGGATCAATTAATTAATGATGTTGATAATCCTAATCTAACGATCGATGATCTAGTAATTTCTAAATTTAACGATAGAGTAGATAAAATTAGAACACAGTATAAACATAGGTATGATGGTTATGGAAAAATAGAAGATCAAAATATAGATTTCTATAGGTTACTAAAATGTTTTGGTAAATTAACTCCCGAAGTTATAAAAATACGAGATACTGATAAATATTATGAATATCGAGATATAATTGTTGATAAAATGTTAACTAACGCTGAAATTTGTATGAAAAATCTTATAGGAGTTAAATGGATAACTCAAAATCCTGGAAGGCAATGGACTTCATCTATTAATCCTATTATTGCTGATCCCAGGGAATGGTATGGTAAACATTATATTCCTGTTAATACTGGAATTCCAGAAGATATTGAAACAATTATGAGATTAATGAGATTAGAAAGAACTCAATCTGTTTGGGTTATGATAAATGATGATATATTTAGAGAAATTTGTATGCATCTATTAAAGAAATACGCTGATGAAGCTTGGAAATATATTTAATTTACGATTTTTAAAACTCATCATGAAATATAAATAAAAAAAATATAAATAAATTAAAAAAATAAAAATATCGATATTTTTATTTTTAAAATATTATGGAAAATGAGCGAACCAATTACAAAGAAAGAATTAACCACTCTTTTAACACAAGATAGTTATTATCGTAAATTACAAGAATGGCCTCTAATAAATTTAAATAAATTCAAAAAAATATCTAGAAAAATAGATGATGTACTTTCGATGCAAGGATTTAATACAACAAATGGAATAAATAAATTTGAACGATTTAAGAAAAATATTAATGAAGGATTTCCTTATACTATTGAATTACTAATTAAGTTTAAGGATCATCTAGTTGCATGTGGAGGAGCAATAGTTAAAGCAATTCATAAACTTTATGGATCAGGAGATATTGATCTATTTTTTTATAATTTAGATACAAATGAAGCTAATAAAATGAGAATAGAAGCTGTTGAATTTATTATTAATTCTTATGAAAATAATAAATTTACCAATGATATTATAAATTATTATATTACTAGGAATGAATATGTGACAACTTTATATGTCACAAAAAGAGATATTAATGATAATAATATCTCTTTTTGTGACGATATTTATAAATATCAATTTATTCATAGAATTTATCCTAATATGAGTTCTATTATTGGAGGATTTGATTTAAGTGTTTGTATGATTGCTTTTGATGGAGATAACATATATGGAACTCCTTTAGGAGCTTGGTCTAATAAACATGCTTCAATAATTATTGATACTAAAAGACGTAGTACATCATTTGAATATAGATTAAAGAAATATCAAAACAGCGGGTTTAAATTAATTTTCCCTGGATTACCGATATCATTAATAACAAATTTTATTGAAACTGAAAAAAATAACCATACCAATATGATGAATGAAATATATAATACAATAAATAAATATGGATACGAGACAGAATTTAAAATTGAAGAAGCAATACATAAACCATCAGGTAAGTTTCAATTAACTGATGATCTTTTACCATATTTTAAGTTACATAATTACTATGATCCTAATTATATTCTTAATAAACCAAAGTCTGATTTTAATTTATCTTTAGTTCAAGGATTAAGAACAAAATTCTTTGATCATAATAAAATAGAAGATCGATTTATTGACAAAATTAGTGATTATGATTATCCATATACCCATCCTATTTGTCTTCAAAGAATTAATGCACAACAATTAAGATCAGATAAGTTAAATTTAGTTTGTTCGGTTATTAAAACATCAGACGCATCTAATTTACATAAGATATTAATTGATGATATTGATAATCCAAATCTAATGTTTGATCATGTAATGATTGAATATTATAATATTAGAACTGCTTCAGTTAGATCATTATCTATTTTAACTGATCCTCAGGAAATCAATACTAATTTTTATAAATTAAGTAAATATTTTGGGAAATTAACTCCTGATGTTGTTAAAATACAACATACTGATGAATATTATAAATATCGTGATGTGATGATCGAGAAAATGAAGGTTAATGCAGATATTTGTAAAGAAAATTTAAAAGGAATTAAATGGATAACACAAAATTCTGGAAGACAATGGACTTCATCTATTAATCCAATTATTGCTGATCCTCGTGAATGGTATGGTAAACATTATATTTCTGTATTAAGTGGAATTCCAGGAGAGATTGAAACTTGCTTGAGACTAATGAGATTAGAAAGAACTGAATCAGTATGGATTACAATAAATGATGATATTTTTAATTTCATTTGTATGCATTTGTTAAAGAAATATGCTGATGAAGCTTGGAATTACATATAAAATTAAAAAAAAAATAAAATTAAAAAATAATTATATATTAATTATTTTTAGGATATAAATCATGAATCCTCAGCAAAATTTTCAACCAGTTCAATTACCACAAATAGTAAATAATCACTGGGGTCTTCAATTACCTCTACAACAATTTCCACAAATACTAAATAATTACTGGGGTCCATTTCCTCAACAATTACCACAACAAGTACCACAAGAAGAAGGTAATAAAATTACCAAAAATGAAATTTGTGATATTTTAACTCAAGATAGTTATTATCGTAAATTAAAGCAATGGCCTTTATTAACTTCTAAAGAATTTCTATCAAAACCTATATTCAGAGATGTTGATAAAATGTTTCATACTAGAGGTTATAGAAGTTACAATAACCTTATCAATACATCAATATCTGTTATATCTGATAATATTAATGGAAAATTTCCTCATATTATTAAATTATTACAAAAATTTAATAAACGTTTAATTGCTTGTGGTGGTGCTGTAACAAAGGCTATATCTGGCAGATTACGGGGATATGGTAGTGATATTGATCTATTTTTCTATGGATTATCAATTGAAGAAGCAGACAAAATTAGATTAGAAGCTATTGAATTTTTAATAAATTCGTGGATGGAATATGATCCTAATTTATATTATCATATCAAGAGAAATGAATATACTACTACTGTATTTGTATCAACTGATGAATATGAATTCTTTGAATATCAATTTATACATAGAATTTATCCTACTATTGATTCTATTATTGGAGGATTTGATCTAAGTATCTGTATGGTTGCTTATGATGGTAAAGAGATATATGCTACTCCCTTAGGTGCTTGGTCTATCAAAAACAAATCTATTATTATCGATACTAAAAGACGTAGTACATCATTTGAATACAGATTACAAAAATATAGAATGAACGGATTTAGATTAATATTTCCAGGTATTTCATATGATTTAATTTTAAATTTTGATAGTAAATCCCAGGATATGTTTAGTCAAATGATAAACAAGATGAGAAATATAGCTAAAGAATATGGATATGTATATAATGATAATTCTGAAGATTTTGACTATAAGGGAGGAGAACTCCCTGAAAATAACCGATATAATCTTCAAAAGAAAGAAAATATTTTACCATATTTTAAATTAGATTCCTTAAATGTTAGAACAGTTCCATATGATCGTAAAAATATTGAAGATAGATTGCTCAACAAAATAAGTGATTATAGTAGTTTATCATCTCACCCTAAATGCTTTGTAGATATTAATGCTCAACAATTAAGATCTGACAATTTACATGCAGTGAGTTCTATTTTGAAGCTGGATACTAGGAAAAATATTAAAGAACAATTAATTAATGATATTGATAATCCTAATTTAATGATTGATGATCTAGTGATTTCTAAATTTAATGAAAGAGTAGATAGACTTAGATTACAATTTATACATAGACGTGACACTTACAATAATTACAGTGATTCGGCAAATAAAAACATAGATTTTTATAAATTACTTAAGTGCTTCGGTAAATTAACTCCTAAAGTTATTGAAGTACGAGATACCGATGAATATTATCAATACCGAGATATGATTGTTAATAAAATGATGACTAACGCAGAAATTTGTATGAAAAATCTAATTGGAATTAAATGGATAACTCAAGATCCAGGAAGACAATGGACATCATCTATTAATCCAATTATTGCTGATCCACGAGATTGGTATGGTAAACATTATGAACCAGTAATTACAGGAATTCCACTAGAAATCGAAACAATTATGAGATTAATGAGATTAGAAAAAACTCAATCAGTATGGACCATAATAAACGACGATATATTTAGAGAAATATGTTTACATCTTTTTAAGAAATATGCAGATGATGCATGGGAATATATCTAATATATTCCATTTACGATTTTTTAAAACTAATATAAATTATACAATTTATATCATTCACATAGAAAATATTTATCATATCCAATTAATTGTCCTGTAGTGAAAAATTCGACATAATGATTAAATCGTGATTTGCTCAAATCTTTCAGAAATTTATAATAATATTTTCCTAATAAATAATTAATGTTGAATTTTCCATATAACAGACGTGATAAAAAATATCGAACCATAGAATATTGAATTAAATTATTAGCAAATTCAAGATATGTGAGATTATTAGGTTCTAACTTATGAATATTATTAGATTTCTCGACTGCTGTACATCCTTCCCCTTTTAAAACTGATACTACTTTAGGACATGATTTTTCAAATTTATCGAATTCAGAATCTTCATATTCAACAATAAATATAGTATCTCCTATATCAGTTCCGTCTATTAATGTTTGTGAATGTATAAAAATCTTAGGATAAATCTTAGGATAAATCCTTAGATTTTCAATTAAATTATTTGATAATAATACTGAATTTCCAGTTGATACAACAGAATCTCTAGGATCACGATAAAGATTAACATATATAAGTTCATCTATGTTGCTAGAAACACGAAATGAATTATTTGGGTAAACAGTGTATTTATCTTCTGCTTTATATAAATCACTTGGTATCTTAGTTTTTGATTTTAATCTAAAATAAAATTTTGTTGATATATTAGCTGAATGTAATTCTAATCCAGGAACTTCAAAATTATCATGAGCTACTTCATTTCCACCACCATAAACAAAATTAAATGCTACTCCTTCAGTATTTAATCCATTGGCTGCATAACCTTGATATTGTACGACGCGATTTTCATAATCTGAATAAATATGATAAACTATAAAACTAACACAATCGACATTTTTTATATCATTTACTGTATTTACTTTAAAAATTGTCTCTTCTTCTGATAAAGATAGAAAATATAGAAAATTTCTATATTTTCTATCTTTATCATAATCATGAGTACTAATAAAAATTTTTATACTTAATTGTCGTGGATCTGTATAACAAAGTTGCCAATTGTTTATATTAACTATATCAGCATAAAATATGTTATGAGAGCCAGTATCTGAAGATGTACAACCCATTTTAAATTAAAAATATAAATATAAAAACTAAAATTATTATTCTTTATAATGAACTATTCTACCATCAAAAATTTTTTCAGATTGACCAGTTAATTTTACATCAACGGTTTCTGAAACACCAAATAAATCATGTAGTTCTATATCAAAGATTATGATGATTATAATCAATATTAATGTTGCTATAACTGCAATAATTAACCAACTAATAATCGAATCTTTATCTAAGTTTAAAAATTGTATTATAGTCCTATCGATAACTTCATCCCATGCAGTAATGACTAAAAATGCTATTATTACTATAATTAATATCTCTATAGTAAAAATAACATCAACCATTGTATTTTAATTATAAATATATTATTTATAATTTTTATATAAAGTGTTAAAAGATTAAATCTAAATGTTTAACATTAGACGATTTTAAATCAAAAATTAATCCTCCGTAAGGTGTTCTATTATCAATATATTGTTTTATCCCATTATTTCTAGCAGATCTAGCAAATATAACATATTCATAATCTGTAGTTCCATCGCAATATGTTAATTTATTAATATTATCTCTTCTTATCAAATAAGTGCAATGTACAACGGACACTTCAAATATTCCCTTTATTACTCGATCAATAACAGGATTATAATTAGGATGTGTCTTATAGTAACCTCTGGAATCACATGAATAATGTAAATTAGCATATGGATGCTCGTTACCATTATTTTCAACTTTTCTAATTAAAGGAGCAACAATAGGTAGATTTAAATCAATCAAATCTCTTAAAGTATGAGGTAAAATATAGTTATCTACATCAGATACAAAGTAAAAATCACAATCTGTCTCTAATGTTCTCTTGAGACTAGCTTGTCGTATTTTACCTAAAACACTGAATCTTTCTTCATTCCACTCATGAGAATCATATTTTTCTATATTAACATCAACTTTACTAGTATCAATCTCTACATTAGCATAAATTTCTTTACATTTTTCGCTCCAATCTAATAATATTTCGGAAGTATTATCTTTATTATTATTAGTTCTGATATATAGATGAATCCTATCTTTAGGGTAATCTAATGATTCTATTGATTTAATATATAGGTCTAATAATCCAGAAGCGTCTTTAGCATGAATAGCTAATAAAACTTTTGGTATATATTTATTATTAAATGATTCTGGTTTTTTATATAAGATGGTATGTTTATTGTTAATCATAGACACATCTATTCCGTTGAAATAAAATGGGTATAATAATAAATCTAAAGGACCCACTATTCTATTTAGATTATTACCATAAGAATATGTTATTAAACAGTATTTATATTTAGATGCTTCCTTTAAAAAAGATATTATTTTTTCAGTAGATAAATGTTCAAGTGCATCTATACAATATAATAGATCAGCTGATCCCATATTAGAAACATTGGTATCTTCTAATAATATTAAACTTGTTTGATCAATGTTATCATTAGGGTATTTGTCTAAATTTCTACTAACGTATAACATTGATTTAATATCGTTATTTTTGATGAAATTATCAATAAAAACATTGTTATTTACAGTAGAATAAGGCGCAAGTTCGTATTCATTATTATATCTTTTCATTTTTTTAATTGTAAAAAATATGTGTTTATGATTATTTTAATTTGATATTTAATTAAAAAATCCTATTTTTATTTTTGATTTTTAGAAACCACGATGTAAACACGATGTAAAATAGATGATATCAACTATGATTTAAATATTATCTAAATAATATTTAATTAGCTTAAATTAGAAATAATCATTTTCATGTTAGTTATATCAATATTTCTATCATTTGTTTTGTTTCTGTAAACGATATATCCTGGTTTATATGTAGAATTATCAAATGAATATAAATTTTCACCTAATTTTTTACGAGTTAAGTTTTTACCATGTAAATAAACCCCAATAGCAACATCATCAATTAATCCATAAGATAATACATCTTTTTTATTGTCAATTAACAATTCAACTGCTTTCTTACTAAAAATAATACAAACTCCTGAAACAAAATGATGATTTTTGTATTTGTCATTTTTCTCTTTAGTCATCCCCGCTTGCAAATCAACGAAATTACCGACGTAATACAAAGGTCCTCCATAATCAATTTTCCCTATTTGTAAATATTTGAATAATTCTTTGTAATCTATTACAGTAGATATATTAGATCTTACTATATAATCATAATCTTCATTTTTAAATATATCAAAAGCTTCTAATGTTTTTTCTAATATACCAGGAATATAACTTTCTTTTCCTGAGATATATAAAACATTATCAATTATCTCATGATCAACAGACATATTTGGTTTATAACAATAAAAATAGCTTTTGATATTATGTTTTTTGTTGTGTTCTGTTAAAATGCCCTTCATCTGATCAAACTTATCGTCCATATTATATAATATTAAATTCAAAATCTTGGGGGTATTTTTAGGCACGTCGGAAGTTAAACAAGAATCTTGATTCTCTACTGTAACTTTAGAAGTATTTTCATTTACCTTAATTCCTAATGCTCCTTCAAATAATTCTTTATTTCTTAATAAATGAGGTAATTGTTTTATTTTAAGAGCTTTTTGGACAGCATCGTATCCTTCTTTATAAAAAGGCATATACCATGCTCCAATACCCAACTGATCCCAACGATCATATTCATAAAGTCCAGTTTCTAAAAATAGTCCATGGTCTGGTTGAGGAGTTATACAAGCTTGTTTTGCATACATATATTTAATTTGAGGATTTGCATAATGTTGTGCTAATTTAACTAATGGTTCGATTCTTGATGGAAATTTTTCATATGCTGCTAAATAATATTTAGATGCTTTATCCCAATCGTCATCTTCGTATAATTTACCCACACGATATAAAGCCATAAAAGCTTCTTCAATATAACCTCCCATTTCCGATCGTTCTAAATAATATTTAATAGCTTCATTTTTAATATTTAGACAATCATATGTTTGGCCTAAGTAGAAAACTGTTCTCGGATTAATACCTGCTGATTTCTCGTGTTCACTTTTTAATAATAAATTATATCTTTTACCTTTATTATCATCCCAAACATAAGGAGTAGTGTTAGGAATAAAATTTTTGGATTGTTGGTATTTTCTTAATAATAAACTAAGGTCTCTATACCATCGTTCGGTACTGTTAACTTTTGGTCTATATGACAAATATGTTGTTGATGGTATGTTTATTATTTTCGATCGTTCCATATATTCATGTACTACATCTTTGAAAAAAGCATTACCTCCAATTCTAATAAGACGAGTACTGACAAACTTTGATACTCCATTTGTTACAATAATATCATAAACATCTAAATTATCATCTTTATACTGCACACAAAAATCAACCAACCCTTGTGGATTTTCAATATACCATTCAGCATCTATCATTAACATAAATTTACAATCCTTGAATTTTTCATCTCCAGCATCTAAACATTTATCTCTTGATGATGCAAAATCTATAAAAGGATCGTTTACAATCACACCTCTACATTTATATTTATTAAAAAATGATTTAACGTTTGGAATTGTATTATCAGTAGAGCCAGTATCATAAACTAAGAAATTTTTAATACCTGCAGATATAAAAGGCTTTAAAGTTGGAACGATATTATCTTGTTCATTTTTAACCATAATCACTACAACTAATAAAGATGTCATTTACATTTAAATAATTTTATATTTAAACATATAATATTATTTGTGATGCCAATACCAATGGTAATCACTACCAAGAATTGTTCCTGTTCTTATATAAGAATTATCAATATTATGTTTAAATAATATATAAAATAGTGATACTTGATCATGTATTGACCATTTTAATATATCCTGCCACCAAAGATCTAATAAGTCAATACTTCTCTCGTTTAAATATAATCCAAATATTCCTGTACAAAGATATTGTTTCCCCATAGTTTTCTCTATTGTATATCCTTCTTGAATATAAAATTCTTTTTGTTGTTGAATAGGTTCATCGCTGTATCTTTTAACAATTCCTGTTGATTTATTCTCTAAAGTAAAGTCTAAATCTTTAATATAATTATTTAAAAAATTATGAGGATAAGTACATATGACAGTGTTATTAATGGTAGTTTTAATTACTGAATGAAAGTCGTTTTTAATGATTTGTATATTGCCGTCTACCCAAATTACTACTGTTGGATTAAATTCTTTAACTTTTTGTAATTTATAAAATTGTGTCTTGACAAATCTAGCTTTCAATACATTAGGTCTCGTCATTCCCTTATCATATATTACATCACTTATTTCTTTTTTCTCATCTTCATTAAATCTGTAATATTCGCATTCCAACATAGTTGAATTATTATTTAACTTAGCTTCTCTATCATCAGTGTAGCAAATATACTTAAAAATATCAGTGTTTAGTGGTTTCGCAATACCCTTTGGAATCTCGTTTCCGAATTTAGCAGTTAGATATAATATTCTTTCTTTTTGATAGACATGAAAATTTTTACTACATGATTCAATATATGATTTTAGGGGGAAATTTGTTCTAAATGATTGTAAAACATCACGTGTAAAATTAATTCTTAAATCATCATTATGAACATATTCATAACATTTATTAATCAAATCTTCGGTATTTGTTGAAATCAACAAAAATTTACTAAAAAGTTTATTTTCACTTTCTATTATACTTGGTTCGGAAATAACGAATGCTGATTGACAGATAGCGAGAGATATTCTTGCACTTTCCATGGCACTATCTTCTCCATAATAATGGATGTTCAAATAAATTTTACTTCTATTTATCAAAGATATATGCTCATCTCTACTATAACCTGCGCCATAAAATACGTTTAATCCTTTATCTTTTAAAGAATTTATGATACTCATTCTTCTATGATTAATAGATCCTAAAAATAAAATATCTATATCTTTAACTATTTTTTCTTTAATATTAGATCTTTCTAAATACGGATGATAAGCAAAAGGAACATAATAAGAATTAGGATGTTTACTAAAAATTTCAGATATATTTTCATACTTATCATGAAAATTCCATAATTGATCTGCTTTTTCTACTAATGATAAGTATTTAGTTGTCATCCAACTACTGTTATGTTGTTCTATTTGATAAAAAATAAAATGTTTGGGATGATTAAGAGATAAACTATCTGCATAGATCATCATTGGAATAAATATGTAGGTAGTATCATCATACCAAATTTTATTATTTAATGTTTGTAAGTTTACCTTATCAACGATGCATTGCAATTCAATTAATGTTTCATAAAGACCTTCTACTATATCAATGAAACTTGTGTGACCATTCCATATGATCTCTACTTTTTTACAAAAACTATTCATTTCCATTTACATTTAAATAATTTTATATTTAAACATACATTAAAAATATTACATATGTAATATTTTTTTAAATTATTTACGACCAATACGCTCAAGAATTGTTAATCCATTGTTGTTATCATATACTTTTTTAACAATCCATTCATCAGGATGTGATAAAATAAATTCATCAATAGCAACTTGAAGTCCTGTAGATAAATCCTCAATGGTATAGCCAAGATCCTCTGCCATTTTTGGAATATTCCATCCATTTCTTATACATTCTGAAGTATTTGCTGGACCGTCAATAAAAGTATCATGCATGACTATATATTTATTAACTTTCGATGCGTGTAAATTCAATTCACGACGTAAATGACCTGCTGTATGTAGAGTGTCTATAAATAAAAAATCAACAGGATCTAAATTAATTTTAATATCATTTGCCATAATAAAAATAAAATTTATCCCAGCTTTATTACAAGCATCTCTTAATGTTTCAAGATTTGGGGAATAATTTAAATCAACTGAAATTAATTGTTTATTTTTCGAACCATTATTAAGTAATCCATGAGCAAAAGCATAAGAACTTACAACAGAACGACATCCGCATTCTACTATAGTTTCACACTGAGAAGCATATTCTGATAAAGTTGGAAGATGTTCCCAAATATCAGAATATGTTCTGCACCGTGACAGATAGCCGTTTTCAATAACTTCCATTTTAAATAAAAAATATTTGTTTTTAAACTAATATATGAGATATAATTTAATATCATGATCGGAGTTTTTAATATACATAAATTTATCTTATATATTGATAATTTTTGAACTTAAAATTTTGATATTAAGCTAGATAATTTTAAAAAACACTTTGATAACTACATCTATTTTTACTATGATCAATCATAGTAAAAATAGATGTAGTCATCAAAAATTTATATCCAGAATTTATTAAGATTTATAAATATAGTTGATATATCAATAAGTTTTATTTGTAATTTTAAATTCGAGTAAGGTAATTTTTGATTAGAACCAAAATTATATATATAGAATTTATTAATATTCAAGTTTAATTTAAATATTATAAGAAATCAGAACTTAAATATTAAGATTTATGGATATTAGCTTTAATATTAATAAAGTATAAATATTAAATTTTGGTTTTAGCTAGCAAATTTTAGAAAACAAATTGTTATAGTTAAAATTTTCATAAATAGATGTAATTATATAAAAATTACTATAATCAAAGTGTTTTCTAAAATTATCTATCTAAAATCAAAATTTTATATAAAATTATTATAAATATCTAAGCTTGATTTAGATATTATAAGAAATCAGAACCTAAATATTAAGATTTATGGATATTAATATTTAGGTTCTGATTTTCATAAATAGATGTAATTATATAAAAATTACTATAATCAAAGTGTTTTCTAAAATTTTCAAATCAATATCAAAATTTTAGAATCATGATTAATCCATATTTAAGTCAATATTTATAAATGTTGAAAATTCTATAATTATACAAATATATTTAAATATTTAAATATAAATTAATAAAGCGATGATCGATATACCATTATTTGAATATGATAACAATGACGATAATGATATTTACTTAGATAATAATTTTTCTATATTATCATTTAATCTAAATGTTGGAGGAATGGGGTTAAATAAAGATTATCACGATGATGAAATAAAAAATGTTCATAGTCCTAATTTTTTTAAATCAATCGAAAGTAAAATTTTGATTGGACATCCTAATATAATAGTAATAGTTACTGAAGGAGATTTAGATAAAGAGACTTACTTTCATTCTCATTTTTTACCTGATATAATGAATAAATTAAAATACCGATTATTAATTAGAGACAAAAATTCTAAAAATGATAAAATGGGTATAGTAAGAATGTCAATATATATTAGATATAATGATGCTTCAATTAAAAATGTTCAATTAAATAAAAAAGCTATGTTAAATAATAATATTTATATATCTAACACTTGCGTTTCTTTAGTATTATATATTCAAACATTATTAGGATTAATTGCTTTTATTGGAATATGTTCACTTGACAAAAACATCATTGAAATTGAAAATAAATTCATTAAAGATAAACTTATTGATTATGTTTTTATATTAGGAGATTTACCCAATATAAAAACATTAAATAATTACGAACGAAGCATGGATTGCTATCAGACCGATGATTTTTTTCAACATGGACGCGTGTTTTTTCATTATAAAACAAATAGAATAGAAAATATTGTTTCATCTATAATTAAAGATGATAATATTGGGTTCAAAACTAAATGTAATTTGGGGTTATTAGGATTTTATTATATAATAACTGAAGATATAAAATCTATAAATGTATTTAATACGGACAAATTTCCAAAATTTTGTTTAAGTGATAAAATTGATAAAAATTTTGATAAAAACGTATTATTTGATATTGGAATATCTCATAATAGTACATTTTTTGTATCCGATGATAAAATATTTGTTAATGTAGATAATGAAAAACAAATTTATGAAGATAAATTCTTTCTTCAAGGTAAAACTTCTGATTTTAATGGTTATTGGATTATAGAAAATAAAAAGGATATTAAATACAATGATTTTTTAGAGTTAGATACATATAATAATGATATTCAAAGTTTTTCAACAGGATATGAACATATCATATTTTTATCTAAATTAGGTAAATTGTATGGATTAGGTAATAATAAATATGGGCAATTAGGATTACCAATATCAAAAATATATTATTATTTCAAAGAAATTGAGATCAATGATGTTTTATTAATACAATGCGGTGCTTTTCATACTATTATTAATACAAAGTCAGGATTATATTCATTTGGAAATAATATGTTTGGTCAATTAGGTATTAAAGAAAAATACTTATTATGTTCATTTACACCTATAAAGATAAATATAAATTTGAAAGTAAAAGATATTAGTTGCGGTGATTATCATACAATAATATTAACTGATAAAGGAGATATATATGGATTTGGGGCTAATAAATACGGACAATTAGGATTGGACGACGATGATAATGTTATTTTTCCAACAAAATTGAATATATCAAACGTTTTAAGTACATCGTGTGGTGATAATTATAGTGTAATAAATAGCAGAGACGGATTATATGTATTCTATAATAAACAAGACAAAAATATACATAAAATTAACCTAAAAGATGTTTTAATTATAAGTTGCTCTAGAGATTATTTTTTAGTATTTACAGAAGAAGGACTATTTGGTATAAACTTAAATAATTTAATACCTATAACGATAAAAATTCAAAACACAAGTTCGATTACATGTGGATTTAATAAATCAATTATACAAACAAAGAGAAATAACTTTCATATTTATATGTTTCATAATATTTTAAATAACTCTATGATACAATATACATGGGATGTTATATAAAATTCTTATGCATAAGAATTTTATACGTAAATTTTTATTATTAAAAATATATTATAAAAAAATTATATTATAAATTTAATATATATAAATATTAATACGCTATGTCTCACGAAATAATATATGATAAATCATATTTAAAAGGAAATGACGAATTGAAAAGTTTTGATTTAACAGATTCTATTATTTCAGGAATTTGCTCTAAATCTTCAAGACCTGAAGACAGTGATCAATCATGTACTACTACCAAAAGTTCTACAAGTAAAACATCAAATTGTACTAGTGATTCAATAATTACTAGTGAACCATCTTGTACTAGTAATTCAGAAAGTTCTACATCTAAAACGTCAAATTGTATTAGTGATTCAATAATTACTAGTGAACCATCTTGTACTAGTGATTCAGAAAGTTCTACATCTAAAACGTCAAATTGTATTAGCGATTCTACAAGTAAAACATCAAATTGTACTATTAATTCAACAAGTTCTACATCTAAAACATCAAATTGTACTATTGATTCAACAAGTTCTACATCTAAAACATCAAATTGTACTAGTGATTCAACAAGTCCTACATATAATTGTATTAGCGATTCAACAAGTTCTACATCCAAAACATCTAAAACATCTAAGTCGTTTAAATCATCCGGTTGCAAACCAAAACATCATACAGCAAATATATTGCCAGTTCGTGCGGATCCTTTTGTTTATGATAGAAAAGATAAAATAGTTCGATATAATTTTGAAAGATGCGTTGACAGTAAAGCAATATTAGTATTAGGAGGAAATGATGGTATGATGACTTTTGATCCTGCTAATGGTAATATCGTTACTGGGAAAAATAATAAATTGCATAATTCTACTAACTCTTCAGTAGTTGGATGTTCAGGAGTAAAATTAAAGAACGCTCAACATACAATAGCTTTAGGTATAAAAGCTACTGACGGTGATGAATTTCCAGAAGATTTAAAACAAACATTACTAGTTAGAAATATACATGTTGCAGGTAATTTAAGAGCTACAAATATAATACAAAATAGTGTCTATGTCGCTGGAAATGCACAACATGATGTTTACCATCAAATAACTAAAGAAGACGGTGTTGATATTGTTTATGTTAATCCTATTGATGGTATAATTTGGATTCAATTAGGAACAGTGAACGATAGTAGTTTTGAGTCCGATAGAACTTTAGTTATAAAAGATGTATCATTGGAGACTGGGAAGACATCAACAAATAATGTTCATATTATGGTTCCTAAAGCAAATAATGGAGTTGTACAAACAAAAATTGAATATTATAATGAAAATGGAAATTTAGTTGTTAGTTCTGATAATAAATTAGGAGGATATATCCTTAATACAGCAGGAGGATCAGTTACTTATAGATATGTTGATGCATTCATACCGGGAGGATCAGCTACCTGGATGATTCAAAACCAATTCCTTGGTAATCTTAGAACTAATCAATTCAGAGAAACAGATTCTGAAACTCGATCAAGATTAATAAAGAAATATTAAAATAATAAAGATAATATTAAAAATTAATATTATAATATCTTTCTTTTTTACATTAGTAACAATTCCATTATCAATTTTTTGTGTATATTATATGACAATGACGACAAATAATCCTACATTTTAATAGTAAACTTTATGTTAGAAAAAGCAATTGGGTAAGATTGGGTGAAATTGTTCCAGTTAACATTAAGACATGTTGCTAATTCTAGTAAATAATAAAAATGATTTTATAATTTTTATTTATAATTATAAATAATGTACAATAATAAATATACTCTAGGTAATAATTATGTTTTTGAGAATGGGAAAACATTTAAATATAACGGAAGAAGATTTGATGGAACAGGAAAATATATAGGTGATTCATTTACATCGGTACCTAATTATCACAATGATGTTATTAATCAAATATATACAAATTATGATAGTTATAATGATCCAAATATTAACGCTAGAAATATAAGGGAAACAGCAAAAATATATCAAGGAAAAAAATATAATAATAAACCTAAATCTAGGAAATCTATTGAAGCAGAAAGAGTTACCTTATGTAATAATATTAGACAAAAACATAGAGAAGAGAAAAAAGTTTTTACTAAACAAGAGAAACAAGAACACCAAAGAATTAGTAAAAGTAAAATGCTTTCTAATAGATTAGAAAATTTTTCTATTGCATCAAATTCCGCCAAGAAGAAGAAAAATATTCCTCCTCGAAATAGACTCTTTGGATCTTAAATTTTATAATTACATAATAATATTTAATTAAAAAAACGATTAATTAAATATTAATTACAGCAATTAATATTATAAATACGAACATAATAATCACGTCTGAATTACCCGAAGTTTTTGATAAAGATAAATTAGCTTGTAATATTAAATCTATCAACGCTATTTTTGTTCATGCGAATGAAATCATAAAAACTACTCAATATTCATGTCTATATGATCCAATTTGCGAAATTACTGTTAATGAAAACAAGAGTTCTAAAGATTCTAGTATTCCATATAAATCTAAACAAAATTGTGAACCAAAACATGTAATTTCTGGATCAAAAGCAGTAACTACTTTCTTAGAATTATTAAGGGAAGGTCAGAAGAAAGCATTAGCTAATGGAGTTAAAGGATGTGGTCCATTCTTAAAATTAGCTGATCATTTTAAACCAAATGACACGGACATTTTTTTCTTAGATAGTAAAGAAGTGAGTAGAGTAAAATATGATAACGTGGACATCGTGCACCTTAAGGTGCCTAATATTACCCAACATTTAGATAACTTTGATTTATCATGTTGTAAGACGTCTATGAATGTTGAAGGGACAACATTTTGGGTTTCTCTCCATTGTTTATATACTATGTTGACCGGTCATTGTTTTATTCCTAAATATTTAGAAACTCCTAATGAATTTAGAGTAGTTTACAATAAAGCACATAATAAATCAGTTAAGAAAGATTTTGAAGATTTTTATAATTCTAAAGATAAGACAACAGATAAATGTACTACAATGTATTCAAAAATTCAATTAAGAATTGAAAAATATAAAGAACGAGGATATACAGTTCATTATGTTAAAACTGATAAACCTTTGTCATGTATTACTTCAAAGGATATGAGCAATTATGCTGGAGGTTATTAATTGCTCATATCTAATAATATTAATTATTAAATTTTAAAAATGATTTAAATTTAATATATTTTAAATATATTAAAATAACTGAAATGGGGGGAGGAATTTTCAAGAGAGGAGTTAATTACAGGAGAATGGGATTCTGATATTGATTTACATCCTGAACAAGAGTATAATTTTCAATCAAATGGTTATGAATGTACAATTATAAGAAACTTATGTACATGGACCTATTGTGGTTATGTAAAATTACCACAGACACATCCGGACTTTCATAAAAAATATCGAGAATTAGAGAATATTATTAATGTACACGGTAATTTAACATTCAGTGATGATGGAGTATTTGGGTTCGATTGTCATCATATATTATCAGGCGATGTTTCACCATTAGATAAAACTATGAATTCTAAATACGATAAATTTAAATCATTATCAATGCCTTTATATGGAAGAGAACACTATTGGACATATGATGAAGTTAAAGAAGAAGTAGAATCTCTGGCTGCACAATTTAAGTCTAGAGAACTATAATATATTAATTACTGATATAAGTAATTAATTTTTAAAATTGTACTAAATTATCTCCTTTAATAATACTCACGACGCCAAATCCGCCTTGATTTTGTACAAATTTAGTTCCATATTCGATAGTTTTATTGATTAAATCATCAATGTCTTCATAGTTAACATCTCCATCATCTTCATCATATTCCTCTATTTCTTTGATACAAAATTGTCTTAAACTATCATCATCTTTAAGGATTTCAATATCATATTCTCCAAATTTATAATAAACTGAGTATACGATATACATTTTATCCTTTATTTTTAATTTATAATAATTATATATTAAATCACTTTTTTTTATTAAATCATTTTTAAAAAATTACGACATGATTCTATTTATACACATTTCAATAGTTAGGAGTTTTTCTGTTTTTTCTGTATTTTAGTATGTATTAAATGACAATGACGACAAAGAATTCTACATTTTGATATTTCCATAATTAAGTCATCAAAAGTATATTTATTAAATTTCATCATTGTGCTTATCGCATCTATTTTAGTGCTGGGATCCAGATGATCAAATTCAAAAAATCTTGGTAAATCCGGGTTTTTATATTTGCATATTTCACATCCTTGTAATTTAAGTTCATTAGTATGATTTAATTTTTTACTTTCATTAGGAGATCTGCGTTCAAGACCTCTTTCTCGTCTTATAGTTTCTATAACATGACATCTACCACATAATAATTGACATTTCAAAGACTCTAATCTCATTGCAGACTCAGACGTAGCTCTACTAACTATGTATTTTTTATCTACATATTCTTCATAAGGCAGCAATAGTCCTCTTTCTCTTTGCTCATCCTCTGTTAAATGATCAAACTGTAAAACATCGAGTTCTAGTTCCATACCAGAACTTTTTAAGAAATCCATTGTTTCATATTGTTTCCCATCAAATTCAACATAAAGTTTGTTATCTTTTGTATATGTTGTTAATTCTATAGCAGTATTATTAATAGGATCTTTTAAATAAAGATTTTTACATAAATTACAGCTGGATTTGTTATTTTCGATAAATTCCATCTTAATAGTAACCAAAGTATTCTTTAATTTTAGACAATTCAAATTTTGCAAAGATTTACAATTAATACATAGTACACTTAATGTACTATCTTTGTTTGGTGCTCTCTCAGACATTTCATAATGTCTACAACAATTAGCACAACAAAATTTATTATTATCTTCTGCTATAATTTTCTGTGTGTTTACACGAGTTAGTTGAACTCGTGCTGTATGATTCCTACAATCTTTGCAAGATGAAAAGAGTTCACTTTTAGCATTTCCCGGTTCTTTTCTAAATAAATCTATAGGGACTTCATTTCTAGGATAGATAGATCCATAGTTTATATGTGATTTGATAGAACAAATCAATAAATCTCCACCAGACTTAACAGAGTCTTGAAAGAGTTCACGATTTTTTTCAACACATTTTTTTCTCGATTTATTTTTATAGAATCTACAATCTTCACACGTTTTATAAGTTTTATTTCCCTTTTGAAAGTATTCAAAAGGGACTTCATTTTTGGGATATTGGGAACGGTTATGATGTTGTACGCAAGTACATGTTTTTGTTTCCATCGTTATTTTTAGTAATTAAGAACGAAATAATTATTATATTAATATTTATTTTTAATTTATCATCAATTATTTTAAAAAGTTAACTTCTAATGCTTCTATAATTCAAGGATTTCTTAGCGAGAATACTAACATGTCGTTCGGTTCTGATTACTTTTATGACATCTCCTTGTTCCCAACCATAATATTCAACAACTGGATTATCTACTTTGATATCTGGAAATTTTGATTTGTCAAGTTTCAATTCTTTTTCTAAATTGGCTACTTCTTCTGGTGATAATAAAATATGTTCTTGGTTGGTCACGTGACGTACTGGATTGTATTTTAACTTGTCTTCTAAGAAAAATTGTGTTCGTGATAATAATTTAAGACTTTTTCTTGAATCTGCTGATAATTCATTATTAGAAATTAATATATTAGAAATTTCTATATTATTTAAAGTTTTATGAATTAGACCATTGAAATTTGTAAAATATTTGATATAATCTATACCTGTAGATTTTTCAGAATTAATATAATATACCAATAAAATTTTGCTATTATCATTTTTCCAGTATATTTGCCATGATGGATGATATTCGCTTTTCAACAATTTATTACTATTATCAAGAGCTTCTAACTTTCTAAAATATTCCATATTAATTTTATTATTAATATCAATACCTTTTTTAACCCAATAATCAGGATTTTTACGATTTACTGGATTCATTGTATAATCTCTAAAATTATCAATATCATCAACGATATGTTCTTCATGTTTTGGTATAATATATCCTCTATCTTGTACCATTTCAAGTTGTACAATTTTAATATCAAAATAATGTTGTAATGTAATGTCGTCCATAATCTGTATTTTATAATTAAAAATAAAATATATATAATCAATTATATTTTTATTATTTTGAATATATTTTAAAAATAAAAATATATTCAAAACGTAAATTCGATGGAACTTAAAGAAAAAGTAATCCGACGAATCATATTTTCAATTGATAAAAATCAATTTGATGATGAAATTTTACATATTGATGTAAATCTACATAAAGATTATCATTCATACATGAAATTAAATAAAGTTAACATAATTAATGATGTTAATATTTATGAAAATTCTTGTAGTATAAAAGGTAATTATTCAGATACTATCATCATAAAATTAGAACATGATTATTTCAATAATTTATTGAAAGGAGGTAGACAGATTTATATTATTGAAGATGATGTCGACTATAATCACGTTAATGATATATGTGGTAAAAGTAATATATATTATACAAAAGAATATGAACTATCATATAGCGTGTATTATAACTTTTATAATAAATCAGCAATTACTTTGTTCGTTGATCCTCTAAAATATCCTTCATTAGTATCATTAGTTCTTTTTGAATTTTTAAATAATAATGATTATCCTCAAGATATCAAAAATCTAATATTGTCATATTACAATGATGTATAAAATTTTTAATTAATAATACAAAAAAATAAAATTAATTTTATTTTTAAATGTAAAAAATGCAACATCATTCACATAAATCATGCAAGCATAAAGTAACTGTTGATACAGTGAAAGTTACTGGAGAATCGACTTTTCCTTGTCAACCTCTTCCAGGAAGAGATACAGTATTCCGTAATACTGAGGCAGAGCCAGATATTGCAGTTGGATACAATCCAATAAATCCAGATAAACCGATGGTTGTTGTTTGTTACCAACAAGATCGTTATAATCATGATGGAGGATGTAATTCTGATTATATGAGAATATCTTATGATGGAGGAGAAACTTTTAATAGAGATCCGATCCCATTACCTACTGTTTTATGTTTTAATGGACCTTATGAACGAGCATCAGATCCCCATGTTAAAATAACTTCTCAAGGAGAAATTTTATTTTGTGCTATTCCTTTTAACGTTGTAAGAAATTTTGCTACTGGTGTTAGTATTGCTAAATATAATGTTCAAATTAAAGATTGGGTCTATGTTAAAGATATTGATCCTCAAAATGGTTCTCAGGACAGTCCTAATTCCAGTGGTTCAGATTATCCTACTTTAGTTATTGATCCTCAAGACCCTTCAGGAAATACTGCTTACATGGGATGGACTCGTTATTGGTACACTGATCCTGGTAATAGCGTAACATTAGATAATATGGCTTTTTCAAAAACCACAAATGGTACCGATTGGTCAACGCCAACTATTTATGCTGAAACGCCGGAATTAGATATCACTTTAGGATGGAATCCTGCATTTAATACAGGTATTTATCCTAAATCAGATACTTCCATTGGTATTAATAGATTCACTTTACTTGAAAATCCATGTAAATCATATTCAAAAATCGTAGCTCTTTTTAATGATTCTATTGGGTTTGATAGTGGAGCTACTAATCAGTATAATTTAATATACTCATGTTACTCTTCTGATCAAGGTCAAACATGGTCAGTTCCTATTCTTATTGATTTAAGATTTAACTCTGGATCAGGATCTACTGCAACTCAAATAGTTGATCCCGATGATTATACTAAATTAGTTAGGGGAGGAGATGGTAATCCTTATCCAGCAGCTGACCGTAAAAGAAATCGTATTTTTGTTGTTGCTGGATTAGATTCTTTGTTAAATGTAGCTAATCCAACTCCATCAGGAATCTATATGTTTGTATCTCTTGATGGAGCACAAACATGGAAAACTATCGGTAAAATCAATACACGACAAGATGTTGAAGCATTTAACCCAAGTATCATTGTGCTTGAAAATGGTCATATTGCAGTATCTTATTATGATTTCCGTAATCATTCTGCAAATCCTGATACTAATTTACCATTAGAAACTGATTATTGGATGGATATTTTCCATTATCATGAGAAAGATAATACTGTAAGTTTAGTTAAAGAAATAAGACTAACTGATGTATCTTTTAATTTCAGAAATGCTATCCCACTTCTCGGAGGAAATAATACTCCAGCTGGTTATTTTCTTGGTGATTATATGGGAATTGCATTAAACGGTCATAAAATTTATACTGCTTATGGTATTGCTAATCCCGATCCAAACAATAAAACCGACATTTGGTCAAGTACTATAACATTATAATTAAATATAAATTTTTTTATATTTAAACAAAAAATTAAAAATGATTAATTTTAATATTATTTTATTATATTAAAATATGGATTGGGTAAAACGATCTGGTATTGTTAATATTGACGATAAGCCACGATTCTTAACTAAAGATGATATAAATAATACTTTAATTAATTATATAAATAATAAAAATAGTAATTTATATTTTCCTGAACCTCCTGGAGCTGATAAGGCTTCGCGAGAATTAGCTAGACAGTGTACAGTAGATTGGATTATTTCTGAAATCAAGAAGATTCAATTAAGTCCACCTCTTATACCAAAATTACTATATAAAATAATTCAAGCTCATTACAAAAGTTTAATTACTCCGGGTACACCAATTGCAATCGGTGCGGGTCATGCAGTGGGAGCAACTACTACCCAAATGACCTTAAATAGTGTAGCTCCGTGGGAGAAGCTATTAATCCAGAGAAGAAATGGTGTTGGTATGATAGTTGAAATCGGCAAATGGATTGATCTATTGCTGAAACAAGTTGATCCTAACAAAATCATGCATATTCCAGAGAACCGTACTGAATATTACGAATTAGAGGAACCTGTTAAAATTGTTACAACTGATAATGATGGCAACGTCACTTGGGAAGATGTAACTGCTGTAACTCGTCATTTACCAGTTGGTGATCTAGTTAGTATTAAAACTAAAAGTGGACGTACAGTTACTGCTACTCAACAAAAATCATTTCTTGTTTGGGATAAAGAGAAGAAAAAGTTAATAGACACTAATGGATCTGATCTTAAAGTTGGTGATTTTTTACCTATTGCAAATCAAATACCTGAACCTGATTTTGTATATCAGGAATTGGATATAAAGGAATATTTGGATCCAAAAGAATGGGTATTCATGTCTGAAATGGAAAAACTCAATCAAACCTATTTAGACTATAGACCTCTTACTAAACAAGGGTTTTGGGTTCCTGAAGATAGACTTGATAAAGTTCCTTACAGTAGAGGTGATTCTTTTCAAAGAGGTTATCGCGAGCTGAAAAAATTAGGAGCTGAAACGAATTATATTTATCCTAAATCTTGGGGAGGAAGTGGTAATACAAGAAATCCCGAAAAAATTGTTTTGGATAGAAAATTTGGAGTAATCGTTGGTCTATATTTAGCTGAGGGATGGGCAACAGATACATTCGTTGGTATTAGTAACAATGCTCCCGAAATAAGACAATTAGTTTACGATTGGTGTGATAGCGTTGGAGTAACTTATCATCTTGTAACAAAAACAAGAGGCGATGATGAATTACATAACGGAACAAGTAATGATGTGAAAATTCATTCTGTTTTATATGCACGTTTATTCAAAGCATGGACGGATACAGGTAGTGCTTATAAGACAATGCCCGATGAAATTTTGTTTGGTAACAGAGATTTCATTATTGGAGTTTTAGATGGATACTTTGCTGGTGATGGTTGTGTAAATAAAGATGATGGATCATTAACTATAAGTTCTGTTTCAGAGGCTCTTATTGATGGATTCTTATTTTTAACAAGTAGACTTGGAATGTTTGGTAGAAAATCAAGTTATCAAGCAGTAAAAAATAATAAAGGCTCCCTAAAAATAAGAAGAACTTATTGTTTTTCATTAAGAAATTTTAATGCAGATTTATGGTATAAACTTATTGGTTCCTGTCACGACGAAAAACAAGAAAAAATGAAAGCGATATATCTAAGACTAGCTAGATGGGGACAAGGTTATATAAAACACAAAAATATAATGTTAGACCCTATTATTTCAGTTGAACACGTGTCAGACGTTAAGTACGTGTATGATCTAACGGTCCCAAAAACACTCAACTTTGCGTTATATAATGGTCTCCTGGAGCGTGATACGTTCCATTCTAGCGGGTCAGCGGTTTCAGCCAGTTTCAGTATCGACGCGCTCCGTGACATAATCTATGCTAGGAAGGTACCAAAAAATGAAGGATGTACAATTTACTACAAAAACAAATATATCACATATGAAGAAGCTCTCGCTACCAGACGATATATTGTAGGAACTCTTGTATCCGATTTAGTTTCAGATTTTGATATTGATACTCCTGAAAATATCAAAGGTGGTAAAAAATGGTGGTCCGATGCAAATGAATTATATGATAATCAACTTCCTAATTCAACTCTAGTAATGAGGTTATTTCTTAACGTTGTTGAAATGTATAAACAGAAAGTTACGATTAAAGAATTAGCCGATGTTTTAGAAAGAGAAGTTACTACTAAAACTCCAAGTATAGTTGTGAGATATGGACCAATTAGCGATGGAATCATTGATATATATCCTTCAGATCAAATTAAGAAAACTATTAACGATACATTATACAAAACTAATAAGGCATCTCAAATAACGGAAATAAATACTTTAGCAGAGAGTACATATTTAGAATCTATTGTCTATCCTGAATTGAAAAATATTAGAGTTAAAGGAATAAAAGGTCTTAGAAATTTATATCCAAGAGTAATTAAAGTTTGGGATATTGTTCTATCTGAAAGAAAAGATGTTGGTGATAAATGGATATTAACTCTTCATCAAGACAAAATGTATCTTCATGGATTAGATCACGATAATATAATTAAATTATGTGAAAGTGCTGAACTTAAAATTGATGATTTTAACAATGATGATATTAGCGTTATTATTATAATGCCGCGTGATAGATTTAGAACAACTAATAATGATCTTGTTATTGATATTCGTGGTATTAAATATCGTAATATCAATTTTTCTAATATTAATGATGATCTTTCAACTTTGAAAATAATTAATGGAATGTTATATGAAGAAGTAGACGAAAAACTTATTAAGACAAAAGCAGATGATTACTATGAAATAGAAATAGAGGAAAAGACTAAAAAATCTGTCGGTCCTAATCGTTGGATTGAAGAAGAAGTACCTGCTAAATTAATGAGAGTTGATATAATTAATATTATTCCACTTGAAAAGAAAATTTATATCAAAGTTAATAATATATATAGCATAGATAAAGATATTATTATACCATTATATGATTTAAATATTAAAGATAAAATATTATATTCTGGAGACGACGTAGTCGATAATTTATATCAAGATTTATCAAATTTAATAAGATTAGGTAAAACAATTAAAGAATTAAAACCTAGTGAGTACGTAAATAATAAAATTGCTGAAGCTAAAAAATCATATCAAGATAGAGTTACCAAACGAACTAATGAAATTATTGAAGCTAGTCCTAAGGAACCTCAAGAAATGATACGTCGTACAATTACTTTCCCGAAATATGGATTAAACCCAAAGATTCCTTATGATGATATAATCAAATTTTTATCAGCTAATAATATTGAAATAAAACAAAACAAATTAGATAACGTATTAGCAGCTCAGAAGCTTACTTTAAGTACTAATTATAAAGATATACCCTTATCTATAGATCGATGGTTAGAAGAAGGAGGAGATATTACTACGGAAGAAAAAGGAGATGAAGTAGTAGTTGAAGAAGAAAAGACTGTTAAAATGAAAATTCCAGTTAATATAGATAGACCTAAAATATTAAAATTATCGGAATTTGTAGTTGCTGACGTTGAGATTATTGCTCCTGCTAAAGATTTGAAAATTAGAGTTCCAATGTTCAGAAATTTATTAGGATTACATTTCATAGATAAACAAAGGACTACATGTAACAATATGCATACTTTAACTAATGTATTTGGTATAGAAACAGCTAGAACATTTATAATTATGAGATTACATGATATTATCAAAAGTAATAGTTCTTATGTACATCCAGCTCATATAATATTCATTGCTGAATTTATTACTTCTAGAGGAGTTCCTTTTGGTACAACTTTTACTGGTATTTCCAGACAACCTGGAGGACATCTTTCATTAGCAACTGTTGAAAGAGCCGGTAAAACACTTACTCAACATGCATTACATGGTAGAAAAGAAGATATTCGTAATGTATCTGCATCTATTTCAGTTGGACAACGTATGGTGATAGGTAATGGTATGTTTGATATTGCACAAGACATCGTTGAAGATAACAAATCAAAAACTTTAATAAATGATGACGTCTTTACAGCTCATAAACGTGATGAAACAGAAACTGAGGAAATAGAAGAAGAAAATGAAATCGTTGAATCTAAAGAAGAAATTATAACATCTGATATTCCTGAATTAGAACCATTAAGATCGGATCCTGATGTTATAATTGATTATGTTGATAAACCTGCACTTAAGAAAGTTGTATTTGGTAAAACTAAAAAGCAAATAGAAGAATTTAAAGCTGTAATTTCAGAAGGATTAGTAATTTTAACCGAATTAGAACCATCTGATCTCGGTGATTCCTTACCAGAATCATTACTTGTATTTTTTGATAAATATGCATTATAAATCATCTTAATTTTTAAAAAACTGTGTAAATATATTATTATAAATATATTTATTATCATTAATATTTAAGCTAATATCTATAATTATTACGATTTAGGTTCTAGTTTCTTATAATATTTAATATTAGCTTAGATATTAATAAAGTATAAATATAAATTTTTAATTTTGATTGGGGAATTTTAGAAAACACTTTGATTATAGTAATTTTTATATAATAACATCTATTTATTAGAATTACTATAATCAAACAGTTTTCTAAAATTTTCTAAGTTGGATTCAAAATTTTATATTTAGACTTTATTAACATCTAAGCTAATTTCTATAATTATTAATATTTAGGTTCTAGTTTCTTATAATATTTAAATCTAACTTAGATATTAATTAATACTAAATATAAAATTTTGATTTTAGCTAGCAAATTTTAGAAAACAAGTTGTTATAGTTAAAATTTTGTAGAATAGATGTAATTTTAGAATTTTAGCTATAACAATTTGTTTTCTAAAATTTTCTAAATTAACACCCAAAATTTCATGTTTAGACTTTATTAATACCCAAGTTAGATTTGAATATTATTAAGTTTAGGTTCTAGTTTCTTATAATTATAGATATTAACTTATATATTAATACATCTTGAATATAAAATTTTGGGGTTATCTATAAAATTTTTAGAAAACACTTTGATCATAGTAATTTTTATATAATAACATCTATTTATTAGAATTTTAACTATAACAACTTGTTTTCTAAAATTTTCTAATCAAAATCAAAATTTTATATTCGACTTTTATTAATAATAAAGCTAATATCTATAACAGTTAAAATTTAGGTCCTGATTTTTTTAATATCTAAGTTTAACTTAGATATTAATAAAGTCTGTATAGTAAATTTTTAATTCAACTTAAAAAATTTAGAAAACAAGTTGATCATAGTAATTTTTATATAATAACATCTATTTATTAGAATTTTAACTATAACAACTTGTTTTTAAAAATTTTCTGATCAAAATCAAAATTTTATATTTAGACTTTATTAATATCTAAGTTGAATTTGAATTTAAATTTTATATTTAGACTTTATTAATATCTAAGTTGAATTTAAATATTATAAGAAACCAGAACCTAAGTATTAATATTTATAGAAATTAACTTATATATCAATATAAGTTAAGTATAAAATTTTGATTTTGATTTGAAAATTTTAGAAAACACTTCGATCATAGTAATTTTTATATAATAACATCTATTTATCATAATTTTAACTATAACAACTTGTTTTCTAAAATTTTCCAGCTAAAATCAAAATTTCATATCCAACTATTATTAATATTCAAGTTAATTTTGAATATTATAAGAAATCAGTTTCTGAGTTTTAATATTTACAGATATCAATTTATATCTGTATTCAATCGGAAAATCCTGAACCCCACTTTAATCATACTGATTTTCTAAACAAAAACAAAATTTATACTTAACTTATATATTGATACTATAGTTAATTTCTTTAAATATTAAAACTTAGGAACTGATTTCTTATAATATCTAACTTTAACTTATATATTAATAAAGTCTAAATATAAAATTTTGATTTTGATTAGAAAATTTTAGAAAACAAGTCGTTATAGTTAAAATTTTGTAGAATAGATGTTATTATATAAAAATTACTATGATCAACTTGTTTTCTTAAATTTTTAAGTTTAATTAAAAATTTACTATACAGACTTTATTGATATATAAGTTAATTTTTATAAATATTAATATTTAGGTTCTGAGTTTTAATATTTAAAGATTTTAACTTGTGTATTAATTAATCCTATATATTAAAAATTTTCTAGTTAAAATCAAAATTCTATATTAATACTTTATTAATATATAAGCTAATATATGTAAATATTAGAATTTAGGAATTATTATACGAATCTATCTTGGACAGTAATAAAATTTGCATTTGTAGTTTTATTGGATTTTTTAAATATACTGGTTAATTTATAAGATTAAATCATTAATAATGATGAATAAAATAATAATGCACGAATGATATATGATAGATGGATTGGGAGGACGATCCATTAAAAGGGATCGTCAATTTTTGGGAACTATATAAAAACATTATCTATGTATTAATCATTTCATATTAATTAATGATAATATCTAAAATAATCAGTATACTAATTAAAAATAGCTTACATATTGATTATGATTCTATATTAAATTAAAGTTTTAGCTAAGTAATTTTTAGAACACACTTTGTTACGGTTAAAGTTTTCTAGGATAGATGTAATCGTAAAACTTTAACTATAACAAAGTATTTTATAAAATAGATGTAATCATAAAACTTTAACTATAACAAAGTATTTTCTAAAATAGATGTAATCATAAAACTTTAACTATAACAAAGTATTTTCTAAAAATAGATGTAATCATAAAACTTTAACTATAACAAAGTGTTTTATAAAATTTCTAGCTAAATTTTTAATTTTATATAGAATCATTAATATGTAAGATAATTTTAGATATTAAAAGAAATCAATATTTATATTTTGGTATTTATAAATATCAGCTTTACTATTAATAAGAGTTGAATATAAAATTTTGATTTTAACTAATAAATTTTTAAAAATACTTTGATCATAGTAATTTTTATATAAGAACATCTATTTATTAGAATTTTAACTATGACAAGCTGTTTTCTAAAAATTCCTAATCAAAAACCAAAAATTTATATTTAGACTTTATTAATACCTAAGTTAATATTTATGATTGTTAATACTTAGGTTCTAGTTTTTTATTATTATTAATATTAACTTAGATATTAATAAACCCTAAATATAAAATTTTGATTTTAGCTAAATGATTTTTAGAAAACACTTTGATCATAGTAATTTTTATATAATTACATCTATTTATTAGAATTTTAACTATAACAAGTTGTTTTCAAAAATTTTCTATTCAAAATTAAAATTTTATATCCAACTATTATTAATAATAAAGCTATTATTAATAAATATTAATATTCAGGTTCTAAATCCCAATTTTTATAGATATTAGCTTTAATAATAATAAAATCTCTATAGTAAATTTTGATTTTAGCTAGATGATTTTAGAAAACACTTTGACTATAGTAATTTTTATATAATAACATCTATTTATGAAAATTTTAACTATAACAACTTGTTTTCTAAAATTTTCTAATGAAAATCAAAATTTTATATTTAGACTTTATTAATATTTAAGTTAATATCTATAATTATTAATATTCAGGTTCTAGTTTCTTATTTTTATTAATATTAACTTATATATTAATAATACCTATATATAAAATTTTGATTTTGATTAGAAAATTTTAGAAAACAAGTTGTTATAGTTAAAATTCTCATAAATAGATGTTGTTATATAAAAATTACTATAATCAAAGTGTTTTCTAAAATTTTCAAAACAAAACCAAAATTTTATGTTTAGACTTTATTAATATCTAAGTTTAATTTAGATATTATAAAAAACCAGTTTCTAAATTTTAACATTTACAGATATCAACTTAGTTATTAATAAGGTCTAAACATAAAATTTTGGGGTTGGTTATAAAATTTTTAGAAAACGAGTTGATCATAATAATTTTTATATAAGAACATCTATTTATCATAATTTTAATTATAACAAGTTGTTTTCAAAAATTTTATGTTCAAATTTTATTAATATGTAAGTCAAATTTAGATATTATAACAACCCAGAATTTTAATATTCATAGATACTAGATTATATATTAATTAATTCTCTATATAAAATAAATTATCATTGTTAAAATTTTGCAGAATAGATGTCGTTATATAAAAATAAGCATAACACAAATTATATTAATGTTAAAGCTAATATTAAATTTTGATTTTAACCAGAAAATTTGTCATAATTAAAATCATGTAAAGTAGATGTAATTATATAAAAATAGCTATACCAGAGTATTTAATCGATATGTAAGCTAGTTTTAGTATACCGGTTATTATTATTTTTATTAATCATCGATAATGATTTAATTTACTATTTAACGTATATTAATAATCCACCAAAATTATAAATACACATTTTTTACTAGTAACCAAGATAGATTTTCATAATAATTTATAAATATTAGTTGGTGTATTGATATTATTCCTATATAAAATTTTGATTTTGACTAGAAAATTTTAGGAACAACTTGTTTACAGTAATTTTTATATAATAACATCTATTTATGAAAAATTTATCTATAACAACTTGTTTTCTAAAATTTTCTAATGAAAATCAAAATTTTATATTTAGACTTTATTAATATTTAAGTTGAATTTAGATATAATAAGAAACTAGAACCTGAATATTAATAATTATAGATATTATCTTTACTATTAATAATAGTTGAATATAAAATTTTGATTTTCATTAGAAAATTTTTGGAAACACTTTGATCATAGTAATTTATATATAATTACATCTATTTATGAAAATTTTAACTATAACAAGTTGTTTTCTAAAATTTTCTAATCAAAATCAAAATTTTATATTTAGAATTAATTAACATTTAACTTTAATTTAGATATTATTAGAAATCAGTTCTTGAATATGAATATTTATTAAAATTAGCTTATATATTAATAATATTTGAACATAAAATTTTGATTTTGATTAGAAAAATTTTAGAAAACACTTTGTTATAGTAATTTTTTACGTATGATTAATCATAAAATAATTACATCTATTTATCAAAATTTTAACTATAACAAAGTGTTTTCTAAAATTTTCCGGTTAAAATCAAAATTTTATATACAGGATTAATTAATACTAAAGCTAATATTGATAAACATTGAAATTTAGATATTAATTAATCTTATATATAAATATTGATAAACATTGAAATTTAGATATTAATTAATCTTATATATAAAATTTTGGTTTTGGTTAGAAAATTTTAGAAAACAAGTTGTTGGACTTAAAATTTTGGTAAATAGATGTTGTTATTTTATGATTAATCATACGTAAAAATTACTATGATCAAAGTGCTTTCTAAAATTTAGTTGATCAAATTAAAAAATTTTGATTGGAATTAAAATTATGATTATAATATCAGAGGTTTGACATGTAACTAATATTAACAATTAATATTAGTCTATTACAAAAAATATTGGTTATATCCGTATACTTTACTAGTTGGATTTGTAAAGAATTCTACAAAATGACAAAATCTTGAATTACTTAAGTCCTTCAAAAGTTTATCATTATATTTTTGTAAAATGTATTTCATATTGAACTTACCATATAATATTCTTCCTAACAAATACTTTAGCATAGCATATTCTAATAAATTTGAAGCAAAATCTTTGAGATATATATTAAGATTATTTGTATTAAATAGATATACTACTTTTTCATATGCAGTATATCCTTTGCCTCTTAAAACATCTACCCCTTTAGGACAATATTTCTCGAAGTTAGTGATTTTTGCATCTATAGCATCAATCTTTTCTATAACACATACATGTTTGGGAATGATAATTGCTTTCTTATTATAATATTCTATGTTGTCAATTATTTTAAACGTTGTATCACCTATGTCAGCAGCATCTATTAATGTTTGAGATTGGATTAAAATCGATGGTATTTGTATCTCAGAGTTAGATAGATTATTAGTTAAAGTATTAATGATTATTTGTGAGCCAAGAGCTAGATTTGATTCTATTCTAGCGGATCTAGTAAAATGCATATAATTAGGTAGATAAAAAACTCCTGAAACACCAATGAACGAATATACATCTCCAGGAACATAAGAAGAAGATTTTAATCCCTCTGGTAAAATGACATCAAATGATAAAAGATTAGTTGGTTGTTGTTTTGAAGGAAAACTGGGCTTCGGATTACCAGTAGTATTTAGTTGATCAACTACATAAACACTTCCGTTATTTATATAAACTACTTGAATAGAAAATAAATCTCCTATATTTATTTTATAAATAAGATTACATGATACAGCAGTACAACCAATAACAGATATATTAAAATATGTTGTTAATATAACAGGACTTGATTCGCATGATTTATAAGCATTTTGATCAATATTAAAAATTAAAGTTTTTTGATCATCCACTCCAGGCAAAGGAAAATACTCTTTTGTATCACAAGAATTACCCATAGTTGATATTTTTAAATATAAAAAATATTATAAAATTTTAATAAATATTTTAAACTATAGCTAGTTAACCTAATATTTTACATAATTTTAACTATAACAAAGTGTTTTCTAAAATTTTCTGAGCTAAATTCAAAATTTTAGAAATTATACTCGGCTCTTATTAATAATTAAGATAAAATCTATAAATATTAAGATTTAGGATCTAGTTTCTTCTATTATTAATATCTAAGTTAAATATTAATAATAGTAAAATATAAAATTTTGGATTTAGCTCAGAAAATTTTAGAAAACAAATTGTTATAGCTATTTTTTATATAATTACATCTATTTATGAAAATTTTAACTATAACAATTTGTTTTATAAAATTTTCCTACTAAATCCAAAATTTTATATGTAAGTCTAATTAATATCTAAGTTAAATTTAGATATTATAAAAAATAAGGATAAGAATAAGAATCTAAATCTTAACGATTGTTAAAATCATCTTAGATATTAATAAATTCTAACTATAAAATTTTGGTTTTGATTAGAAAAATTTTAGAAAACAAGTTGTTATAGTTAAAATTTTGTAGAATAGATGTTATTATTTTATGATTAATCATACGTAAAAATTACTATGATCAAATGAATTCTAAAATTTTCTTAGTTAAATCCAAAATTTTAGAATTTAAAATATAAATAATATAAATATTATTAATGTAATTTTTTATTTTAAAGATATTTATTTTACTATTAAAATAACAATGGAAGAAGATAATTTTGATCCTTTCAATCCATTACCAAAAGCTAATAGTTCCAATAGTCCTAAAGATGATAATATTAAGAAAAGTTCCGAAAATGATGATATCAAAATATTGTACATTACAGGTGCCGTGATATTATTATTAATATTCATATGGATCATTGTAATAATAATGTCTAAAGATGATAAAATATTAGATGAAATGATTAAATCAAATAATCAAATTAAATTAACCACAGATTAAAAATAAAAAAATGGTTTAAATAAATTTGATTTATTATATACTAATCATAAACGTATATTAAAAATAATAAGATGAAATTATCCATTGTTCCTAAGGAACAAAACTCTAATATTACAAAACTAAAATTAAATGTTCAAAAACGAAAAGAATTTAATGAAGGGTTTGAATCTGATAATACCAAACCATATCAAGGTCCTACAGCAGCTGATACTAAATTGTATACTCCAAGAACTCATGTTTACAAAAGACCAGAGATGTGGATGGGTGCTAATGCTGATATTTTTATAGAAGAAGAAACATGGTTGTATAATACCGAAGAACAAAAAATTTATAAGAAAATGATCAGATATGTGCCTGGTGTTGAAAGAATATTTATTGAAATAGCTGCTAATGCTGCCGATAATGGTAATATGTCACGCCGAAAGGGAGGTAACGTTGGTGAGCTTGAAATAACAATGAATAATAGTCATATCAGTATCAAGAATATTGGGGGATTTCCGATGCCTGTGGAACCTCATCCAGATGAACCCGATAAATATGTTCCTGAAGTGAGTTTTGGTCGATTACTAACAAGTAGACATTATGAACAAGAACGTAACGAATCTGGTACAAATGGAGTTGGTTCTAAAGCTACTAATATTTTTAGTAAGGAATTTGCTTGTGTGGTTTTTGATAATATTAGACATAAGAAATATACTCAAGTTTGGGGTAATAATATGAGAGTCTGTAATCCTCCTACAATTGAAGATTATAACGGTAAAACTGCTTCACTTGAGATTATTTATAAGATGGATTTCACTAGATTTGGTTATCCTGAACCAAGTGGAACTGAAGGAGGATATCCAATAGAATTAATTCATTTGTTTGCACGTCATGCTTCAGATTTTTCTTTTACTGCTAAGATGCCTGTTACTTTTAATGGTATAAAATTCAATAACTCAAACTTAAGAGATTATGGAAGATTATATTTTGGCGATTTAGTTGATACTGCTGTTATTCATTATCAATGGCCAGCTGGTACAGAAGTAATTAAGAAAAAGAAGGGATATCAAATTGCTAAAGATCCTGCTGTTTTGCCTGATGTAGAGTTATTAGCTTTGGATACTCCTGATTCTAGTGATCATGTATCATTTGCTAATTCTTTAATGACTAAAAATGGTGGTATACATGCAAATGCCGCTATAAAAGCGGTAGCAGATAGTACTGTTAAGATGATAAATGAAGAAATGTCAGCAAAAAATACTAAGGGTAAGAAGAGTAAAGATTCTGAAGAGAAAAAGATGCCTACAATTACAATTAATGATGTTAAACCTCATATTTCTATTTTATTATCTGTTAGAGTTTTAAATCCTAAATTTGATGGTCAAGAAAAAACAAAGTTGTTAGAATCAAAACCTCCTCCTAAAATTAATATATCTGAAGACAGTTTAAAAGTTGTTGGTAGATGGAAATTAGTAGATCGCTTATATCTTGCGTTAGAAGCTAAACAAATGAAAAGCTTGAAAGGTAATGGTAGAATGCAAGCAAATGTTAGAACAAAGAAAGGAACAAAAGCTAATAAAGCAGGAGGTCCAGAAAGTTATAAGTGTACTCTTTATATAACAGAAGGAGATTCTGGGGATGCTTATGTAGAAATTCTAACAACACTGATACCTGGAGGATCAAATTATATTGGACGCTTGCCTATGAAAGGAAAGAGTCTTAATGCATTGAACGCTAGTATCTTTGAGATATTAAGAAATCCAGAATTTAATCAACTTAATAAAATGTTGGGATTAGTACCTGGTACAGATTATATGGATGATGCTAATTACAGTAAATTACGTTATGGATCGTTGATGATTGCTGCCGATTCTGATGTTGATGGTAAACATATTACAGGATTAATTTTACTTTACTTTCATAGATGTTTTCCAGCGTTATTGGCTAGAGGGTTCGTTTTAAATTACTTAACTCCAATTGTGGGAGTAAGATACAAGGGTTATTTCTATAAATTTTACAGTCAAGTTTCGTATGCTAATTGGATGAAAGCGACTCCTGATAGTGATAAATTAACTGCTAAAGATCATAAATATTATAAAGGTTTAGCTAGTTCTGGAGATTCTGATATTGAAGCTGATTTTAAAGATCCCCATATTATACATTGTTTTTATGATATAGATGCTCCTGAAGCATTATCATTAGCTTTTGAAACAGGTAGAGAAAATGAACGAAAAAAATGGTTAACAAGTTGGCAACCTTTAACTGAAGAACCTAATTTTAACCAGCAATTACAACCTATTTCTTGGTTTATCAATAATGAACTAATTCTTCATAGTTGGGATAATGTTCTTAGGACAATACCTAGATTAATGGACGGATTAAAAGAAGGACATCGTAAAATTATTTATGCAATGCATTTGCAATGGGCAATTGGTTCAAAGAAGAAAACTTACGACGAACAAAAAGTCGCTCAATTCGCAGGAACTGTAGCTGGTCTAACATCATATCACCATGGAGAAATGATATTAGCTAAAACGATTGTAGGTATGGCACAGGATTTCATTGGTAGTAATAATATCACATACCTTGCTAAGAAAGGACAATTTGGGACCAGAAGTAAGAATGGACGGAACGCGGGACAATCTAGGTATATTCATACCCATCCCATGCCTATTGTTGCTTCTATATTTGATAAGAAAGATGCTAAAATTTTGAAGCATTTAGAAGATGAGGGTAAGAAAATAGAACCAGAACAATATTTACCAAAAATTCCAATGATTCTAGTCAATGGAGCTACAGGTATAGGTACTGGTTGGTCTAGTTATACTCCTCCTCATAATCCTTTAGATATTATTAAATGTTTAAGAATATTACTCCATGGAGGATCACCATCAACTCTTCCTAGGCTTATACCATGGTTTAGAGGATTTCTTGGTATAATTGAGATAATTAACAGAAAAAATAAAACTAAAATAGTAGTAAAAGCAAGTGAGGATAAAGTTATAGAAACGGATATCGATGAAAATAAAATTGTTGATGATGATTCTGATCTCGATCTTGATCTTGATGATGATTTACCAGAAGAATTCGTAAAAGAAGAAAAACAAGAAAAAGAAAAAGATGCGAAAAAACAGTTATACTCAATGAAGATTACAGGTAATTTTGAAGTTCTTAAAAATGGAAACATTCTTATTACAGAATTACCTGTTGGAAGAGCTCCATTTGATTATATGAAATGGTTGGAAAAATTAGTGGATGAAAAGAAAATTAAAAATTTCGATAATAATTGTGGGAAGGATGTTGTTAGTTTTACAATTTATGGATATACAGGAACTCCAACACATAAAAATTTATTATTAGAAAAAACGAAAGGATTAAGTAATATGTATTTACTAGACGAGAACAATAAACCCTTTAAATATGACGATGCTAATCAGATCCTCGTTAAATGGTTTGAATTAAGACTACCTTTTTATCAAGTACGTAAAGATTATATGATCAAAAAGATAGAAGATGATATTAAAACAATGAACTATAAAATTATATTTTTAAATGAAGTTGTGGTTAAGCAAACCATAGATCTAAGGGGTACTAAAGTAGCAACAGTTCATATTTTTATGGACAAGTTAGGAATCCCTCATGAAATATATGCTCGGGGAAATTTCCCCGATTTAAGCGAAGAAGGGATTGAAAAATTACGTAATGAAATCTTATCAAAACAACAAGAAAAGGAAGACTTAGAGAAGATTTCCATACAACAAATGATGTTAACCGATTTAGATGAATTTGAAAAAGTTTACCGTAGAGAATTTAAAATTAAAGATAAAGTTATCAAGTTAAAAGTTGGCGGAACTAAAACTACTACAAATAATAAACTAATTTTACCTCCAACACAATCTACAATTAAATTTCCTACTAATAATGGTCCAGGTAAAAATGGTAAACAAGTGAATAAACCTAAAACATTATCATTGAAAGTGGTAACATAAAAAATAAATATATTATATAATATATTTAGATAAGTTGATATTAGTTTTGAGATGATAATAATATATTTATATTATCATTAAAAAACAAATTTTTATATTTAAGACTCAACAATAATAAAAATGCTTAATATTGATAACATTAGAGAGATTGCTTATCAAGCTGACTATTATACGACTAAAAGGACAATCGAATCATATCCAGAATTAAACAATGATGATTTTTGGAAATCGAAATGTCTGAAAATATTTCCGAAAGAACCATATTTAGATTTTTATACTGGAGAAGAAAATTATTTAATACGAGAAAGAGGAGAATTCGCCTTAGCCATCGATTTTTCTAATGAATGTCATTGTCAAAATGTTCTATTTGAATATTTTGATATGTTGGATGAAATATTAGATTTATCTAGCGAAAAAATAGATGATGGCATAGGTTATATGCTGGATATATTAGTTAAAGTTATACCGCAAAAAAGATTTATTATAGTCAAAAACAATGATGTTTATTTTGTTGGACAATGTGACAATGAATCAGATGCTTTCAAAATTATGCAAGATGATTCATTTGTTTACAAAGATGATAAATATGCCGCCGAATATATCCAATATACGGTAATTGATCTAAAATCCATAACTCCGTATTTTTGGAAATTAGGTTCCTTGAGTAAAAAAAGAAAATCTCAATTTAAAGTTTATAGTATTGAAGAAATTTTTGATCTTTAAATACTATAAAATTAATTAAATATTATGAAAAATAAGTTTAATAATAATCAAAACGATGACATCTATTACTACATGTTTAAATAATGATCAAATCATATTATTTGGCTTGAATAGTCATAGATCAACAGTAACAGATACTACATTTAAATGCAACGATATTATTAGTTGTTTAAATTTACTATGTAAAATATCTGTCATACCTGATGTTTCGATGTCTTGTTTTATGGGATCGCCTCTTAATGGAACACAAATAACAAACATAATATATAATCAATCTGATTACGATAAAATTCGTTTTATATTCATTTTATTATTATGTTATTTTGGGATAACTATGATGATTCCAATATGTTATTATGGATACAAATTTATTACAACATATATACGTAGGGTGGATTATATTGACATTTGATAATAAAATATATTATATAAATAATATATTGAATTAATTATTATATTTTTTTATATTGTTCAATTAATTAAGATAATAATTTGACAATATCAATATGTTTATTTTTGATAGCATTTTTCAAAGCTCCATCATTAAAATCTCTATAATTTACTCTCTTATCTTTTAATAATAATTCAACACATTTAGTGTGACCATGTAGTGCTGCAATTCGAATTGCAATATTAGATGAATCAGACGGATTTATTCGATTATCTTTTAATAATAATTCAACAATTTCAAAATGTCCTCGATCACAAGCATTTTGAAATGCTTTATTATTAGGTATGACTCTTTCATACCTAATAACAATTTGACAATATCAAGGTTACCACAATAACAAGTGGTTTGAAATGCTAAATTATTCAAATCAGACGGGTTAATTCTATAATCGCGCGATAATAATTTAACCATCTCAAAATTACTATTTTTACATGCATCTTGAAGTATTATATTATTATGAACATTTGGAGTGACCCTTTTATCTTTTAATAACACTTTTACAACATCTAAATGATTATTATTACAAGCGGAAATAATTGCAGAATTATTTTTTAGAGCAGGATCAGCTCTTCCGTCTATTAATAATAATTCTACTATTTCAGTATGACCATTTTCAGAAGCAAATTGTAATGTCCATCCTCTATTTGGATCAACTCTATTATCAAGCATTAATAATTTAACAATTTTAGTCACTCCCATTTCAGCTGCATAAGCAATAGCTCGATCTTCATCTTTGGATATGTCTAATCTTGCGTCTTGTAATAATAATTTAATTCCTTCAATGGATTTATTGTATTTTATTAACCTAATCAATATATCATATAATAAATCTCCTATTTCATCATTTTTACTTTTGATCAAAATATTAACAATATCTAATATTTCTTCATCATTTGTGTATTTTACGAAAGACATTTTTATTATTATTTTATATATTATTTATATAATTGATTTTTTAATTAAATAATGATTAAATCATATTATTTGGCTTGAATAGTCATAGGTCAACAGTAACAAATACTACATTTAAATGCAACAATACTATTAGTTGTTTAAATTTACTATGTGAAATATCGGATATACCGTATGTTTCTATGACTTGTTTTATGGGATCATCTTTTAATAGACCACAAATAACAAACATAATATATATTCAATCAGATTACGATGTATTTTGTATGTTATTTATTTTATTTTATTATTTTGGGATAACTATAATGATTCCAATATGTTATTATGGATATAAATTTATTACAACATATATACATAGAGTGGATTATATTAATATTTGATAATAAAATTAGTGGTTCATTTGATGAATGTACAATTCTGTTTATTTCCATTTCTTTTATATCTTGAGATTTTTCTATCGCTGATACTGTTTCAAGACCAAACTCTTATATCCAATTTTCAAAAGTATCTTCTAATAAAAAATATTAATAAAACTACAACTCAAAATTTTAAATATATGTTCAAATTGAACATACGATAATAAATATATCACATAATATATTTATCATAAAAAATACAGGAAGTATATAGACTGATTGAAAAAATAGTATTTTGAACATATAATATAATTTATCAAATTTTATTTCTGATAATTCACGGAAAATTAACATAAAAATTCATAAATTATAGTATTATAGAATAATAAAATTTATTTTCATTTTTTAATTATATTAAAAAATGACAAGTTGTTATTCTATAACTATTCTTTCTATTAATAAAAAATATTATTTTACTTTAGATACAGCAACTAATTTAATTACTGGAATATACGATTATGATAATATAGGTGTAAATATTAAAGGTCCAGATGGATTATTGCCACTGCCTAATTTCCAATATATTCCGGATTATATATTTGATCCCATAACATTAACATTTACTTTCGATGGTGCGAACTTTACGAGTCCTGATTTGAATGCTATTACTGGTAATCCTCCAGAATCGCCGTATTATAATTTTTATAATACTGGATTAATCGATGTCCCAAATAATACAAATGTATTATATAATCCATATGATAATTCAATTGTTGCAACTGACTTAAATATAGGGTTAATTTCATGTCCTCCTATTTGTTTTAAGCATGATACAAAAATATTAACAGATAAGGGATATAGACCAATTCAAGATTTAAGAAAAGGTGATTTAATTAAAACTCTAAAACATGAATATAAACCAATTCATATAATTTGCTGCAGAGATTTTTATAATCCTTCGATGGAAGAAAGAATTCCTGAACAATTATATGTATGTCCAAACAAAAATTATCCTGAAGTATTTGAAGATTTAATTATTACTGGAGCTCACTCTACTTTAGTAGATACGATAACTGATAGCCAAAGATCTGTCATTAATAATGCATTGGGTAAAATTTTCGTTACTGACGGTAAATATAGATTACCGGCATATATTGATAATAAAACAGAAATTTATGGAAAAAGAGGCCCTCATACAATATATCATATGGCATTGGAAAATGATAATTATTATATGAATTATGGAATTTATGCTAATGGATTATTAGTTGAAACTTCCAGTAAGAGGTATTTAGCAGAATTATCAAACATGAAAGTTATACATTAAATTATATATTATTTATATAATTTTTTTATATTCATTTTATTATGTTATTTTATAATAACTATAATGCTCCCAATATGTTATTATGGATATAAATTTATTACAACATACATACGTAGAGTGGATTATGTTGGTGTCTAATAAATATATTATATAATATATTTATTTAGTTTTAAAAATAAAATCTAATATAAATCTCTCATTTCTTTCATTATTCTTGGTAATGTCCATATGTCAATTTCATCTAAACGTTTAGTGAAATTATCTCCATAAAAATCAGTAGTAATCGGTTGATCTAATGAAAAACTACTCGTATTATTATCTTCTTTAAGAACTAATCGTCTAATAATTTCTTCAATTTCTAATTCTTTATCACACTTTAAAATTTCAATCATACGATCATCTTTAGGATCGTATTCTTCAACCCATTGACTAAACGAATCTTCTAATAAAAATTCCGGTCTATCATCAATAATTATTCTTAAAAATCTAAGTAAAACCAAAGCTATTGTTTTATTATTAGCTAGAACACCAAATTCTAAATTATTTGACCCGTATTCAAATTTACTTTGATTGGAATCATATTCTCCAGAAAAATATAATTTAGGATTATCATTCGATGGTAATTCTTTCAAATATTTTTCGATGACGTCTAATAATTCAAGCTCGCAATCATCGGTAACAACAAATAAATTAGCCATTTTTATGATTTAGATTTTATATTAAAATAATAATTTTTTTAAATGATAAAAATTATTATTTTTTAAATTATATTAATCCTTTCATTATAAACATCATCAAGAGGTATAACTCCAAAAGAAACGATCCTATAAAATATATCCTTCATTGTGTCTCTCGAAATAACAACGGTAATTTCATCTAATGTAGAAACAGCAACTATATTAATTTTATATTCATTATCTTCTTTAATCATTCTTGCAAATGTATGTTCTTCTAATCCTTCTTTTCTAAATTTATCTAATATATATGTATCTACAATCAACGAGAGATCATCTTGATTTATTTCTGGAATATTAAAAATTTGCATAAATGGAGAATCATATGTATAAATAATTATACCTATATCATCAAGATTGCCTATATCATCAAGATTTTGATAAAAATTAAAATCTTCAGGGTTTGGGTTTTCTAATATTTCCATTAATCTATCAGTATAAAATCTCAATTTTCTCTCTTTTTCAAATTGTGCTATCCAAGCTAATGGGCTATTGCATATTCTATTAATTGGAAGATTAAATTCTTCAAATTTTGGTTTCCAATAAGACAAATTAGAACATATTGTTCTTGACAATTTATCTATTGAACAAGAATTTAATAAATTTTTGATATCATTGTCTATATTGAGTAAGATTTGAGATCGTATATCGCTATTATTCATCTATTATTAAAAATATAATATATAAATTTTTTATATTATAAAATAAATAATATAAAATTTTATCATAAATATAAATAATGGCATTATCAGGATTAGCAATAGCAGGTATAATCCTAATCATAATTGGTATAATTATGGCTATAATAGGAATAATTCTTCTTATTGTAGAAAATACTCCAACTATCTCTTGGTATGTATGGTTCTTAGTAATAGGCGGTATATTAATGGGTATAATAGGTGGTATAATATTAGCTGTAGCCTTATCTGAACCAACAATTCCAGTTTATAAACCACTTTGTCCTCTACCACAACCAACATGTCCTATGATCCAACCGCAACCACAACCAACATGTCCTTTAGTAAGACCAGCAGTTCAACCAACTTGTCCATTTGTAAAACCTCAAGTTCCATTAGTACCATCTCCGGTTTATAGTCAAAGAGTAGAAAGATTAGGGGATGAAACTTTTGATCCAGATCCAGTAACGTCAGTAATAGATTCACCACCGACTACATTAAGAAGAACTGTCAATGGACCTTACGGTCCAAATGGAGAAAATATAGACGTAACAGGAGTTCATAAAATTCCAGGTCAAAGAACATATGTAACTCGTGACATCCCAGAACATCCAGTAACATCTAATGTAACTGAATTCTAACTTATAAATATCATCTATTATGATATTTATTATTTGGAATAGTATTCTGGTAATTCCGAAATATATAATCGCTTTACTCAATTTTCTTTCTCATCTCATAATATCCTATATGATCATAATTACATCATAATTTTTTATCATTATCAGAAAATGATTGATCATTTATAAATGATTGTGTTAATTTTGATTATTATTATTATAATTTTTTTATTATTAATAAAAATAGTAATAATGTAAATGAATTACAAACAAATATTAAAAAACGACGATAATGTAGTTGTTATATTGGAACCTACGTTTAGTAATAAATTAGATAAAAATGATTATCAAATAGAAATTGAATATGATAAATTACCTAATAACGTAAAAGATGAAGTAATAAATTTCTTTAATTCAGATGAATTTATAATTGACCAAGCACAAAATTATGCCATTAATGAAATAACAGCCGGGTCATCTAATTCAACATATCCACGATTTAATACAATTATTAATGATATAGAATTTAAATTAGAAAATGACGTATTATTAGTATATTTGTACGGTACTTTAATCGAAATTCTTAAAGATAAACAAATTAAAATACGTTATCAACCTGTAACATTGAAAATTTACAATGATAATGTCAAAGAAGGATTTTATAAAGCAAGTCATTCAGGTCCATTAACTCCAGAATATGGAGATTATTTGGGTGAATTTGGTGGACGATATATGATATATTTAAATTATGATAGAATAAATTCATATATTGTTTAATATCACAAAAATGTTTTTAGATAATAGTATAACTTAAAATTTATATTAATGATGATAAAATGAATGTATAAGAAAAAAGGATCTATCGTATTATTATTTGTATCACATCTTAAATATATATTTTCAGAACAATCACAAAATAATTTAGATAATATTAAATTATTTATTTTGATAATTATTTTTTATTAAAACAATGTTCTGGTAATCCATATATACGTATTTCTTTGTCTAATTTTCGTTTATATTTTTGATAATATCCTATATGTCCAGTAATACTATCGTAATTTCTATAAATAAAAACATTGTTATATGTTTTCCAATGATAGTATTCGTCACCACGAGTCCTTGGACGATTAGTAAAATATATTTTTGCTTTGTCTACATATTCTTTATCATCTTTCTTTAATAAATCAAAAACTTTGTTAAATTCATCACACATCTCATATTTTTAATCTCCTAATAATTTAATTAATATTAAATTATTTTTATTTGACATTCATCAGATCTAAATACGTATTTTGTAAATTAACTCGATCACGCCAATACCAATCAAGTCGTTCATCATTATCAAGAATATTATTATAAACTTCATCAGTAACACTATCTAAACGTTCAGCATAAACTAATAATATTTTTTTAACTTCTGTATCAAATAGATCAATATTATTATCAAGATCACCAGCTAAATTATCAATTCGTTTTACTGTTTTATCATTATTATATACTGTTGCTACATATATACCAATATCAATGTAAGTATTAATTTTATCTATTAAATTAAATATTTCCCCCATATTAATATAAGTTTGTCTAATTTCAGACATACTATCAAAATTAAATAATACATCATCTGGAGTATTAGATATATCTGGATACTTACCATTATTAAATTTCCTAATTTTGGATACTAAGGTTTTATATTCTTTATCTAAATTATCTAAAAACGGATCAATAGTTTGATCATATGGGAAATTTTCAATCAAATATTCTAAATCAAATGTTTTATTCTGTTGTTCTAATGTAACTCTTAAATCATTAAATTGTATTATATTATTAGGTATTTGAATATCTCCTGATAAACCAACATCAGATAATATTTTTTCCTCAGTTGGACATAATGATTCACAATCCAAAATCGGATCAGAAGTTGGATTTACACTGATAAAATTACAGTTACATACGGATCTAATATGTCTAATAAAATCATCTAATTGCAAATTTTCAGTTTTATCAATTAACGGAAGTATTCCTGGTACTTTATCAATCAAAAATTGGACTGGATCATCTATATCATTAAAAAATACAAATATTTTTCTAATATCATTTATCACTGGATCATTTTGTTTATTATAAGCATGTTTTAAACAATCCATTAATAATCGGTAAGCGTCATATATAACCCAACCACGATTAGGGAATATCGAAACATGAGCTCTACCATGAACTCCAAAATGTTGACCTTTAAATAGTTTATCTCCATCTATTATATCTTCAGTTTTTATATGACTATATCCATAATCAATAAATGTAGATATAAAGCTAGTTCTTAAATATTCTAATCCATTTTCAGTTTCATATGGAATTTGAAATACTTTACCTTTATCTAATTTAGGTTCTCTAATTAATAAATTTTCAGCATGTAAATCATAATGAGTATAATCTACTAATTTGCTTGCTAATCTTAAAGAATATAAGGCTTGTAAATATGCGTTTAAAAATTGTTGGCTAGAGCACGTTCTTACATATTTACTAATATCAACAGCAGGAGCGACGTTCTCATATAACACATAGTTAACTAGATTATTGTTATCTAAACATGAATAAATTACTTTTTTAGTATTAGGATCAATTAATGGTGGTGAACATTTCAATCCTCCATAAATATACGAAAAATTTGGAATATATTGTCTTAATTTATTTGTTCCATATAAGCCAACAACTAATTCATGGACTAAAGTATCATTATTAGGATTTCTAGAGACTTTATCAACAAAAAAATCTTTCATACCATCAAAATTACCAAGCATAGCATAGCCATTTACTGATTCAGTTCCTATTTGTCTTAATCCAGTAATATATTCATTAATTAGATTATTATGATAAGGATTACCAACATCTTCTGGAGGAGTATATATTATTGAGTCAATTGTACACATAGCAGCTTTCATGACATCAGGATTATAAAATTTATTAGTTACATCTTTTTGTAATACATTAGGTTTTAATTTTGATATATGTTCTCTTAATGAAATTAAATCGTCTTTACTACAAATTTGATTATTAGAAACTAAAATTTCCTCATTTTTTAATTGTTCTTCTTCGTATTTTAACATTTTTTCTCTGACGATAGGATCTCGTAGCTGTTCAAGTACCGAGTCCATATGACCAATAATATCATTTGGTGTAATCGACGTATTCATTTTATGTTAAAAATATTTTATAATTAAAATATTTTTACCGATTGTAATTTTAGATGAATGATGTTAATTATAAAATTTTAGATGAATGATGTTAATTATAAAATTTTAGATGAATGATGTTAATTATAAAATTTTAGATGAATGATGTTAATTATAAAATAAAAAATATAATAATTAAATTATTATATCTATTTTTTGAGATTGATTAATCATCTCTTATTAATTCTTTAAGTTTTTTGAAATTTTTTGCTTGTTCATTCGTAATATTTTCATTATATGATAAATCCAGAGAAGTTATACAAGTTAATCCTTTTATATCTTCATAAGTTATTATCTTATTAAAACATAAAGTTAGTTTTGTGATATTAGTCATATTTTTAATTACTTCTCCAGTTATTAAATGATTATCTTCCAGATTAATGGACCGAAGATTTGTTAATGATTTTATTCCTTTATCTGTTATTTTTCTATTATATGATAAATCAAGAGATGTAAGATTAATTAATTCTTTTAACCCATTATCTGTTATTTTATCATTATCACACAAAATAATAGTAGTAAGTTTAATTAATCCTTTTATTCCTTCATCCGTTATTATTTTATTATGAGATAATTCAAGAAATGTAATATTAGTTAATCCTTTTATCCCTTCATCTGTTATAACTTTATTGTGATGTAAAATAAGAGAAGTTAGATTAGTTAATCTTTTTATTCCGTGACCAGTTATTTTTTCATTACCAATTAAATTAAGAGAAGTAAGATTGATTAATCCTTTTATTCCTCTATCTGTTATTATTTTATTACAATAAAGAGATAAATAAGTAATGTTAATTAATTTCATTAAATTGATATTATCTAAATTAGGGTATCTATCATTATCAGTTATTCTTATTATTTTACAATTATCATTAAAATAACTATCAATCAAACATAAATCATAAACTGGATTTTTTGTGAATGATATTATATAACTTTTGATTTCATTTGGTAATGTATTAAAACCATAAATTAGATTCATTTTAATGCTAAATAATTTAATAAATAATAAAATTAATTTTATTTTCAACTTTTTAATTTGTTTGAAAATGATGTTATTTAGTGATGATGTTTTATCATATATATTTTCATTCTTAAAACCTCAAATTAACTATTTTCTAATAAACCAAAAACTTTATAAATTACGAAAAGAATATTTAACTATACATTTAAAGATTTATTTGAATATAAAACCATCACCATTTAGAGAAAATTACATATCTTGTTTACTTTATTATTATGGTAATAATTTAAATCGTGATATTGGTCATTATCGAAAACATATATTATATTTCATAGCTAATAAGAATAAGAAGACTACAATATATTCATGTAAAAATAGTTATCATCGTATGTTAGTTCATAGATTTTGTGAAACACAAGGATTAATACATGAAACTATAGAAAAGAATATCAAGAAAAGAAGAGTTTGTAAAAAATGTAATTCTGCAAATATATCAATTTCATCGGATGGTTACTATGATTATTACTTTTCTTGTAAAAATTGTGATTATCGTTTGCGTTGTTATGCTGACGCCGAATACTTTGCTCTTGACAAATTAGTTGATAATATACCATTACCATTGAAAGTAATAAAGATAACTAAGAAAACGTAAAATATAATAATTTAATTATTATATCTATTTTATAATTATTTCATGAATATAATCGTACATTTAATATCAAAATATGTGATATCAAGTAATTTCAAATTTTCACAAGCATCCTTGATCGGCTTTAATTTATTAACATCACTATTTAGAGACTTAATAACTTTTAATATCGATTCTTGTTTTTCTTTAGTGAATCCTATGCGATTAACGTCTAAATCTAATCCAGATTTTAAACAATCAACTAGATGATCTTCTATTGTCTTATTAGTTAAACCTCTAATATTTGCTATTTCATGAATAGTCTTATTTTGGTTGTGAAATAATTCATAAGTTTGAATATAGCTTGGTTCCCTTTTAGGTTGTGTTTGTAAATTAACTATATTAGTTTCTTCAAGTTCTCCACATAGTTCTTGTGGTAAAAATATTTTTACTACCAAAGTTGGGTTATCATGTAACAACCATTTTTTACCATTAGAAGTTAATATTAAAACAGAATAGTCTCCGGTTTTTTTGATTAAATTACTGTTTATTAAATATGATAAGCAGGTCTTTAAATGATTTTTTGAAACATCAGAATGAATACTGTAATATTTTGATTTTACCAAAATTTCAGGCAAATTCTTTCTTTTAGAACCAGAAATTATATCAATAAAAACATTACATCCATAACTTTCAGGATATTCATTGATTAAGCAAATAAAAGTTTTAGCATAAAATGTAAAATCTATTTCTTTAACGTTGTTGGTTAACATTTGTATATTAACTACCGATAATTTAATTAATATTAAATTATTTTTATTTTACTATCTTTAGTTTAAGAGGCATTTTTGGTTTAACAATAACTTTAATTTCTTCTTTCTTTTTTCCAAAAATATTACAATATAATTCTTGTAGTTGAGGATCATTTTCTATAGATTTTTGTAATGCTACAGAAAATTTAGGAGGTGCTGTTTTAATTATAATTTCTTCTGAAGTGTTATTAATATTATTAATTGGTACATCTTTAGTTGTAATTTTATGTCCCAGTTTTTTCCAATTAATTACATTAGGATGGTTCATTATTGATTTTAGTGATTCATGATTACCAAGAATAGTTATTCGTAAATTAGAATTTACTGGAGGAACATATTTATCTACTTGATCAGATGTAATTCGTACTGTAGCTTTACGTGGTAGTCCTAAATTAATAAGTTCTTCAGTTCTTACTGAATTTGATTTGAAACTAAAATATGAAATAGTTTTATTAGGATTATCACCAAAAGAATGCTGGATTGGAGTTCCTACATATAATATATTTTCTTGTAAATTTTGATAATCATGAATATGACCACTAATGATATAAGGATTATTAACCGACCATGTATCTCCTTCAACTGAAGTTATAGCACCCATTTGTGCTCCCTTAAATTCTTGATGAGCAAATATACATGAAACATTATTAAAATCATTAAAATTAATCGTATCTAAAGCTTCTTGAAATCTTCCGGGAGGTACATATGGTGCAAATATAAATGTTTGACTTCTAATATTTAATGACATAACTTTATCTACAAATGTTATTTTCCTAGAATCTATTATTTTTTTAATAATATCGTCATCTAATTTACTATCGTTAAGATTGAGGATATTGTTAAGATTCTCTAAATATAGATCATGTAGTAATTTAAAAGAAGTAAAGCCATGTTCTTCAGAAAGAAATTGTTTATTATTTTTTAAATCGTGATTACCTATTAATACATTAATAGGTGCTATTTTAATCAATTCTCCTAAAAATTTTATTGATCGTGTTAAAGGAGATACATGAATTGTTTCATGTCTATCTAATATATCTCCTAATACAACAATTAAATCAACCTTTCTGTTTTTAGCATTTTCTATGATTGATTTACACATTTTATCATGTTCGGGAACACCTGAAACTTTAAAATGAGGATCGCCAATGACTAAAATATTAACATCTGATGTAATCATTCTATTTTTTAAAATGACTATTTTTATTATTTATTATTATTTTTATTTTCGATTAATTAGAAATAGTTGAAATTAATTATATATATTTGGTCTTTATATAAATCTAACATGGTGTTCGGGATATTGACTGTTGAATAAACTCTTTAGAGAGATATATAAACATCACTAGTTAAAAAATCGTATAATTAATTGTCATAGATAAATTTTATTTTAAAAATTATATATATTATAAAAAATATGAATCATTGTAAATCTTCATGTTGTAAAAAAAATAAATGTTCAACAAAGTATGATGAGTATACAGTTGATACAACCAAAGTAGCTGAATTATCATCGTTTAAATGTTTACCAACAAGTAATAATCCAGATACTACTGGTAAAGTTTTTCCTAATTCAGAAGCTGAACCTAGTATTGCTATTGGATTTAATCCTAAAAATGAAAATATTCCTATGATAGTAATATGTTATCAACAAGATCGTTATAATCATGGTGGTGGTTGTAGTGCTGATTTTATGAAAATTTCATTTGATGGAGGAGAAACATTTGAAGATCCTATTGCTCTTCCAGATGTTACATGCTACGGAGGTCAATTTGAAAGAACAACTGATCCACATGTAGCAATAACTACTGAGGGTGAAATTCTTTTTTGTGGTGATCCTTATAATATTGTTAATAATAATTTGTGTGGTGTAAGTATTTCTAAATATAATGTATTAACAGAAACATTTACTTATAATCAAATTTTAGATCCTCTAACAGGTAATCTAACTGGTCCTGATGATGCTGGTACAGATTATCCTTTTCTTATTATTGATCCTCAAGATTGTACGGGAAATACTGCTTATATGACATGGAATCGTTATTGGGTTTTAGATCCTAATGGGGATTTCACACATTTTCAAACGAATTTAGTCTTTACAAAAACGACTAATGGAGTTAATTGGTCTGCACCTAAGATTTTTACTGAAACTCCAGAATTAGATATTAGTCTAGCTTTAGACCACAATATTAACCCGTCTCTTCCAGATACATATATGGGTGGTAATCAATTAGCACTTTTGGAAAATCCTTGCGAATCTTATTCAAAAATTGTAGCATGTTTTAATGATTTCACAGGAGCTGATTATGGTGCAAATAATCAATATAATTTGTTATATTCTTGTTTTTCTTTAAATCAAGGATTGTGTTGGTCAACTCCTATTTTATTCGATATTAGAACAAATGGTGGTTCTGCTAGTAGTCCTATACAAATTGTTGATCCTGATAATTATGATGTATTAATTCGTGGTGGAAGTGGTGCTCCTTTTGTTGCTTCAGATCGTAAGAGAAATAGACTCTTTGTCGTTGCTGGATTAGATTCATTGTTAAATTTACCAACACCAACTCCTTCAGGGATTTATTTGTTTGTTTCTTTAGATGGAGCACAAACATGGAAAATTGTAGGTAAAATTAACCGTGATCAATCAACACAAGCTTTTAACCCAAGTATTATAATATTAAAAAATGGTGATATTGCAGTAACTTATTATGATTTTAGATATCATGTTTTGGATTCTGATATCAGAAAACCTTTAGAAACTGACTATTGGTTAAATATTTTTAGATATTCTAAGAAAAATAATATAGTAACATTAATTAAAGAAATTAGGTTAACAAACGAATCTTTTAATTTTAGAAACGCAATACCTTTAGCTGGTGGATCTTCATTAGTTCCAGGAGGATATTTTATTGGTGATTATATGGGTTTAGAAAGTAAAAATAATAAAATCTATACATCTTATGGAATTGCTAATGAAGATCAAGTTCCAGAAAATAAGACAGATATCTACTCAACAATTATCAGTTTTGAATAATTAGTTATTATTATAAGGATAAATCATAGATGCACCCTAAAATATTAACTTCAGACGACATTATTAATTTATATAAATTAATAATTGTAATAAATTAAATTCATTTTAAAACTCACTATATCCATTACCAACTGATCTAACTTCGTGTTCAGGAACATCAGCAGTAGAATATACTCTTCTTCCTGGCGATGTATAAACTCCAGTAGTTACGATATTCTCTCCAGAAGATCCATATGGTCCTTTTACAGTAGTTCTTACTGATCTAGATGGAATATTAGTTACAGTTGTTACTGGATCAGGATCAAAAGTTTCATTACCAACTTTTTCTGTTCTTGCGTTATAAGATGGAGTTGGATATGCTGTTCTATTTTGAACACTTCTATATCCATTATTAACAGATCTAATTTCATGTTCAGGAATATCAGCGGTAGAATATACTCGTCTTCCTGGTAATTTATGGACTCCAGATACTACTACATCTTCTCCATTACTACCATAAGGACCTTTTACGGTAGTTCTTACTGATCTAGATGGAATATCTGTTACAGTTGTGATTGGATCAGGATCAAAAGTTTCATTACCAATTTTTTCTGTTCTTGTATTGTAAGATGGTGCTGGATATACCGATCTATTTTGAGTCATATTGTAACCATTATGAACAGATCTAACTTCATGTTCAGGAATATCAGCTGTAGAATAAACAACTTGTCCTGGTAATTTACGAACTCCAGAAACTACAACATCCTCTCCACGAGGACCATATGGACCTCTAACCGTTTGACGTACTGATCTTCCAGGAATAGTAGTTACAGTTGTTACTGGATCAGGATCAAATCGCTCGGTTCCGATTTGTTCTGTTCTTTGAGTATACGATGGAATTGGTGCTGGTATTAAAGGCTTAGCTCCTGATTTTTGTACAAACGTTTGTACACTTGGACCAACTACTCTAGGATAAATTGATTGAGTAGATTGTGGAGTTAAAACTTCTAATTTTTTCTCAGATCGCATTGGTAAATTATCAGATCTTATAGTAGAAGGTACTGATCTTGGTAATAATGGCTGTGATCTTAATGGAGATCTAGGAATTGACATATTTTTTGTCGATCTCGGCGATCTTGGGATTGAGATGTTTCTTGGAGATTTAACAAGAGTCTTTTTTGGCTTAGATGATAATTCATTTATGAAATCTTCATCTAACATATAATCTACAGAAAAATCGTTTTCAAGGCACATAGCTACGTAAGCTTTATATGGATTTTTTCCGGGAACCAATCTGTGTCCATCAATAGGATCTTGCTTTGGATTTTTAATAAAATCTCTACAAATACGTTTTTGAGCCATGGTATTTACTATTTATAGTATCAATAAATTTATTTTTAAATTTTTTTGATATTGACCATCATCACTCTAATTAATTTATTAATTTTAATTATATTTAAGCATCATAAATTATAATAAATCATCATAAAATAACCATTTTATGATTTTTTTAGAATGAGAATATTGGATCAATAACCTATGGATTTCTTCACAATATATAATACAACGATAGATTTAAAAATTATTAAATATAAAAATATATATTTTTTAATAAAGTACTATAACAATGGAATCTCATGATTCACATCATAAAAAGCATAAACCAGATTGTAATGAAAAGACAGATATAATACTATTAGGAGTAGGATGCGCAGGTTCATTCTTATTGAATAAGCTATCTAAAAAATATAAAATTGAAGCATTTGAAGCAGGAATTGATCGTAGATATGATGGGTTTACCTATAATCTTGCATTAAGAGCACCAGATGTTCATAGTCAATATGACAAAGTAGCTACTGTAAAACCTCTATATCCAGCAGTTCCGGTTCAGTGGACAGGATTAACTTTTTCAAGTCCTTGGAATGAATCAAGACCTATTTCGAATTCAGTTATAACAAGTATAACTCCAAATGTGGTTATTAGGGGGACGGGCTTAAATTGGAATCAAGGATACATGTTAGGAGGTTCAAATGAACATATACAAGGAGTTTATGTTAATCCATCAAGTTCTAGATGTAGATGGTGGAAAGAAATTTTAGATGATGAACGTTATGCATTCGAAAATTTATTTCCTCTTTTGATTGAAATGGAAGAGTTTAGAGATCATACTAATTTAACCTCAAAAACATGGGATGGAACGACATACAATGCTTACGATGGCACTTCTGCACAAGGCTGTAAACCAAAAAATAGAGGATTTTGTGGTCCGATGGAAATTGTCCAGAATTCCCCATCTAAATTTTCAGAAGTTTTGGCAGCTGCTATTTATAACAGATTCCATAATATCTTAGGTTATGAAAATTTTAAACTCGAACCAATTGTTCATCCAGAGAAAGGTAAATGTCCTGAAACGTTTAATAGTGGAGTTAACATATGTGTTACTAAAGCTACGGAAACTTATCTTGACAGACATAGAACTAGAACTTCAATGGTAAGAAGTTATCTTAATAGTTGTGTTATGAAAATGACTGATCCAAGTAAAATAGAACTAGCTGATACATCAGCTGGATATGCTAGTCCTGGATATAGCGGAGTCGTTTACAAAGGTTCATATGAAGGAATAAATGGTCATGATTTTAGATTAAATTTGGGTAATACTATACAAAGAATAGTATTCAAAACTAAAAAAGGGTTTCCTAATGGGAAAGATTACTGGTTTCCCAAGATTCCATTAAGTTCAGTCAACCCTGAAGCATTTAAAATCCCTTTAGAAGCGATTGGTATTGAGTATATTGATCCCCAGGATTCTACCAAGAGAGTTTTCATTCCTAGTAATAATGTTATATGTTCATTAGGAGCATTAGCAACCCCAATATTATTGATGCAATCTGGAATTGGACCAGCTGATGTTTTAAAATCTCATGGAATCCCTGTATTATTTGAACAGCCTAACCTTGGTAAATACATAACTACTCATCTTGGTGCTTTCTTGAGATGGAGAGGAGATGCCAACATTTGGGGAGTTAATGAATTAGGTAAAGAATCTTCTAATGGTTATTTACCTGGTCCTGATTCTAATATTAGACGTAAATTTCAATACTTTTCATCATATAATGATGCTAATGCAATACCTCCAATTCCCCGAAATACATGGCAAATAAGTTTATTTGATTTAAATCCAGTATCTACAGGTTATATAGTTACAAAACAAAATTTAGATATTGATGGAGGATTATTAGATCTTGAAATTCATCCACAATTTTATACTGATCCATTAAAAATAGATATAACTAATTTATGTTGGATAGTTAGACATGTACATAATACTGTAATAGCTACAGATCCTACAGCAACATTTATCAATATAGGAAATGATAGTTTTAGTTTACCGGATGATCAATTATTTACTAGATTGATGACATCAACTCCAACATCATTTAATCAACAACAACATTTTGTAGGTTCATGTGGTATAGGTAATTATCCAGAAATACATTGTGTAACTAAAGAGTTTTTATTAAGAGGAACCAAAAATGTTAGTGTCTGTGATGCATCGTCTACTCCATTAGATATAGACAAATTTGGTAATGTTTTCCCTGTCCAAAATGACGGTAATACAACCAGAACCGTTAACGTTTTAACATCAGTATTTACTGAACAATTATTAGGATCTGTGTAAAAAATATATTGTAATTATATATTTTTAAGTTATTTTAATTTATGTATGATTAACTATTTCTTTTAATAAAGGATTGTTATCAAATCCGTTATAAAATAAATATACAACTCCAAGTTTAGTATTTATTGTTTCTACACTAATATAATGTTGTAATAAGAAAAGTAAGTATTCTAGTCTACTGTTAGTATCATATTGTATTCCTTTATAATTATCGGGATTATATCTTAGAAATAATACTTCTGATCCTTTAGACAATAATTGAATATCATTATAAATGGTTATCATTCTTTTTTCTTCTTTGTCATAACCTTTTTTATGTTGAAATTCATCACATTCTAACACTATCTTACCAAAAACAGAATTAATTAGAAAATCTGGTCTTTTGAATGATCCGGATGGGTGTACTTGTTTATTATGTATAAATTCTATACTATGATATTGTAAAAATAATTTAAGATCATGTTCTTTTTGAAGTATGACTTTGTATCTATAATTCCCACACACAGCACAAATATCTTTATTATTAGGAGTATAAACTTTAATATGACATGATATACAAATTTTCTCAACTAATTCTACATCAGTTATTAACTTATGATTTAGACATCTAATTGGTTGTAATAATTCGTCTTCATGATCTATAAATACAGCCGGGTTTGGGCAATACGAATTAGTACATATTGGGAATCTTTTTGTTTCATTATATTCATTTAATGTAGAATGTTGCGAGCAATGATTATATGTCTTTGAGAATAAGTAACCATATGAAGGTCTTGTATCGCAATCGGAAAATGAGCATTTTTTATTAACAACATCTTTCATACCTTCTTCTCTATGTTCAGCACAATATTTTTTACTGTCGCTTTCTGTACCAAACGAAGGTATAATTTTACATCCTTCATATGAACATTTTACCCTTGTTATGTCCATCATATCTTTCTTTTTGTGTTCAATACAATATTTCGGGATTATTTGACCAAAATATTCATATCTGGCTCTTACTCCACATTTTTCATGTACACATTTTTTATTAACTACATCGATCATACCTTCTTCTTTATGTTCAGCACAGAATTGCGATTTTTCTCCTAAAAACCCAAATGATGGTTGTGTTTTACAATTAGGATGTTTGCATTCTTTAGTTTTAAAAGCCTTAACATTTACCATATCACTACTAGTATGCTCTTTACAAAATAAAGGTTCGTTATCTATATATCCATAATAAGCATATTTTATACAAATTGTCAGAGATTTACAATGTTTTGGTTTTAATTTTTTACCCTCAAAATGAGAATTACACAAATAAATATCAAATGTAATAGAAGGATTGTAACATCCTTCTATTTTACATAATAAAACATTTCCTTTTTCAAATCTCATAACTTTAGTATTTTTGTATTTAACGATAATTTGTGATTTTAGATTCTTTGATTGACATTTAACACCAGCAGCGTTCCAACCAATTAGAATACCTTGTTCTTCGATTTTTTGTTCTAATAATTTTTGTCTATTTAATTTTTCAATATCATCATCTGTTAAAACAATTAAATATGTTTTCTTCATTTTTATATAATAATTAAGTTGATATTTTATTAAATCAATTATATTTTAAATTAATATTATTTTTGATCGACAATATTTAACTAGTAATAAATATATAAGATAATTATATATTTTAGTAATTTTAAGTATTATTTTATGCGATTATTAAATCTTTAATTTCTGCAATGGTTATCATGAATAAGTAGTAGGATTCTCTCATAATTGGACCTCCAGGGCCACTATGTGTTACACTGCCGGACTTATAACATAGGAATGTTATCCGTGGTATTTTGTTGCCTCTCACTTTAATTGCTTTATTATTACTTGAATCATAAGGTAATTCAATAGTAACACAATTAGCTAAATCATTATTATAGTGAGAATAAAAGCCATTTTTACCATGAATATGTTTATCTAAGCTTTCTAAATTTATGTTAAAAAACAAATGATAATTATAATTAACCATAACAAAATCCATACTTTTTATTTTTAATGATTCATCATTAATCTCATTGATTACGTCAGGAACGTTTAACATAGAAGTAATTTTTTCACACATGTCACTATGATAAACATAATCATTAATTAGCGATATTAAAAATTTGGCAATATCTAAATCTAATTCATCTGGAACAAGATACATTGGATACATAATAGTAAAATCTTCAAATTGACTGTTTATGGTTAATTTTCCATTTTGTACTTGTCTTTCCCTAATAATTTTCTCTCCTCTAGTATGTTTAATTACCCAAGCTATGGTCTTTTCAGCAATATCTTTATTCGATTTGATCTTATTAATGATATTTTGGATATGCTCTATATGTCCTATCACCAGTTGAGCTGCTTCTCTCCCTAGTTTACCATCTTCCGAATTTGACCCAGTTATTTTCATTTTTAATGATGACAGTTGAACATTAATATTCTTCGTTGAAGTAGAAATATCAATTGATATTGCATGCTTAAATCCATTTTTTTCAGATTTTACTATACCTCTTACTTGATCATAATGTTTTAATGCGATAATTGATCCTGGGATATCACAAAAAGGTAATTCGCATTTTGCTGATTTACATTTTTTATTCATTAACATTTTTGTTATTGGGAGTAAATGGAATGCAACTTTTTCGTTATTACTTTTATTTAATTCAACGATTATGGTCGTCGTTGTAATTTTGTATATATCAAAGTTGTTAATGTACATACCTTTGTACCACATCCCATTTCTTGTATCACTAGTTATATCATCAATTACTTTTAATTTAGTATGAGGTTTATCACTTACCTTAATATCATCTAAGCAATAATTTTTCCCTAGCTGATAGTTTGGTTTGATATCATCCGTTGAATTGGTAGATTTATCACTTACCTTAATATCATCTAAGTAATAATTTACTTCCTCTAGCTTATAATTTGTTTTTATATCATTTTCTTTAATTTCATCCATCGAATCATCGCTATTTTTGATATCATCCATCGAATCATCGCTATTCTTAATATCATTTAAAATAGTATCGGACTCAAACAAATTATGACATCTGTATGAATCGATAGCTCTAATATCATAGAGAGCTAGTTCACTATTGAAATCTTGACGAAAAGTATCTACTGACATCGATATTATTTATAATATTTAAACCATTAAAAATAAATTATCATTTATTTTTTTATTTCTTTTAGAATTTTAGTAATAGAGTTTATTTAGGTAATAAACCAGGTAGTTTCAAAGTTGAAGTTTGTGGTTTTGGCAAAAGTATAGGCAATTTCGTTTTAGGTAGAGGTAATGTTTCACTGGTTGGAAATCCCGCTGTAGCTGGTAAATCTTTTGATATTAGTGATGTAGTTGATGGTAACTTATTTAACAATAATTGTTTTACTGGCGGCCTCATAATTGATGTTGTTGACGTGGTCGATGTGGTCGACGTAATTGATACGATCGATGGTAATTTGCTTAATTGCTTTAATGGCGGCCTGATGGTTGACGTCGTTGATGTTGTTGACGTCGTTGATGTTGTTGACGTCGTTGATGTTGTTGACATTGTTGATGTTGTTGACATTGTTGATGTTGTTGACGTCGTTGATGTTGTTGACGTCGTTGATGTTGTTGATGGTAATTTGCTTAATTGCTTTAATGGAGTCTTTGTTATTAATGAAGGGTTCAATGCTATCGATGGTAATTGTCTTAATTCTGGTTTATTTTTACGGAATGGATCATTTGGGATTAATGTTGAACGACGTTCTTCCAAAGTAAGATTCTTCCCAAAATTATTAAGTTCTAATGTTATTAACTTAGATAGTTTTATGACATTTTGTTTATCTTCAGAATTAAAAGATTTGAGATACATTCGTAATATTTCTACTTCAGCTGTACTATCATAGTCATTTAATAGTTCAGGGTAATCTATTGGTTCTTCATCATTAGTAAATACATTTAAGAACTTAGTATTTTCTCGTATATTAAGGTTTTGATAAAAACACCATTGTTCATATTCTAATATACTCCAATCTGTTAATTCATATTTTCCATCAGTGTTTTTGACAGGTTTCAATCTATTTTCTGTTGAATGTGCTGGAGCCCATTGTTGCCAAAAAACCGTCCCTTTTAAATATTTAATTTTCCTATCAATAGGAACATTATTTTTATCGAGAGTAGGATAAGGAAGTCTAAACTTTAATAAAGAATGTAAAGGATTCATAAGTAAAACCCATTGTTGTTGCATTTCCATATCATTCCAAATTTGTCTGTCGTTTTCTGCTGTTCCTAATTTTTCTGCTTCTTTAATTAAATCAGGATCTCCTCTAGGATTACCTTTACTATCAAATTTTGTAATACCTCTTTCTGTCAGATACTTTTTAGTAATTTCTTTATAATCGGCAGTTCTAATATCTGATATAAAGAAAATATTGTTTTTACCAGTATTGTATGATTTTGCTATTTCGTCAGTAAAATAATCTTTATAAATTTCAATCCTATCAGTTTCATCAATATTAAAATGTGACGGATCATAGAGATGAAATGTTAAACTTGGAAACATGGCACTTAATAATGGTATATGATTACCATGAGCAGCTCCAGCATATACACATATTGGATTTTGTATCTTACGATCCAAATATAGAGAGAAAAATTCTATTTCACTGAGTAACAATTTACGTTGTCCCCAATGAGCTACAGTTCTACTTTCTCCTTTCCTGCTTCTATATTCTTCTCTTCGAGATTTAGTATTAATAGTCAAATTATCATTGGTAAATTTAAAATATTCCATTTATTATAATTTAAAATAAATAAATAAAAATTTAATTTTATTTAAAATATAATAATTTTTAATAATATTCATAAATAGCTTTAAAACAATATTTTTTTTAACAAAATATAAAAGATGAGTCGTACTGATGTTATGTCGTTTAGCGTTAATTTCACATTACCACCTGAAATCATCAAAGAATATTTTGATGGATTAGCAAAAGTAGAATCTTCTAAAAAATCTTCATCAGATTATTCAATATTATATACATTAGCTCCACTTTTTTTAAGTTCTTTTACTAATAATTCAAGCACCAAATTAAAAAAAGAAGATAATGAAGTAATAGATAATCTCGCTAAAAAAATAATGAAAGAAAAAAGAGAAGAGAAAAAAGAAGATGAGGTTAAAAACTATGAAGACGATATGGATATGTCAAATATATTAAACACTGTAAAAAGCTTTATGGTTGGAATTGGATGTGAAGAATCTTTAACTGATAGAGCGATATCTTTAGTATCTTCACAAATTAGCGATGAATTTAAAAAAGATGATGATATTAAGAGTAATGATTTTAAAATTGATGATGTTAAAGTTGATGATGTTAAACCCAATGAAGTTAAAACAGAAAAAGTATATACTGATTGCTATGAAGAATTAGCTGATTTATTAAATACTGATAAAAGAGCATCAGATCTTTTAAGTAAAATTAAAAAGGATGGGAATATGTTCAAATTAATGCAGATTGTTAATGGAACCACCAATGTAACTAATAATCAAACAGTAGAGTTTGTTAATGAACCAAAAGCAGAGGCTGCTAATGAATCAAAAGCAGAAATTAGTAATGAACCAAAAGTTGAAACTGCTACAGAATCAAAGTCCGAAGTTCCTGTTAACCCATTAGCAGGATTAGCTACTATGTTTACTGGTGGACAAGGAGGACAAGGTCTTAATGATATGATGAAATCTCTCGGTCAAACTAATAATCCTGCTATTGATAATATGATGAAGACTTTTGGTCCTGTTATGGAAGGATTAATGGGGGGAAATTTTGCTACTGTACCTACGAGTTCAACTTCAACAACAACATCAACATCAACATCAACATCAACATCAACATCTACAACACAAAAAAAAAGTCGACCAAAGACAACAAGCGAAATATTACAAGAATTGGAAAGAAGCGATGAGGTAGATTAAATTTGAAAATAATTATATTAATTATTAATATAATTTTGTCATAATAAACATCCATGAGGATAAATCATGTGATTGCGTTGTCCAGGAGAATCATAAATGCACCCTAAACATTTAGAAGCAATTTTAATCTCTATAATTTCATACTTTATGATTATCAGTCTATATGATAATAATTTAATTTTTAATAATTTTATATTATTAGCATACATTTTATATTGCTCAGGTAGGAAGTTTCGCACTTCTTCAATATTATCTAGTTCATATTCAAATCCTTCAAATAATCTTCTAAAATAAGATTCTCTTTTTTGTTTTAAAAGACAGCGATAAATATTCTGTTCAGTACCATTCTTAACATTTAATATGAAAGATTGTTTTTCCTTATTTGTTATATTATTTCTATAAGTATAAGAATAGTTCATTTTTAATATAAATTTATATTATATTTATATTAAAATTATTGTAAAATAAAATCACTTTTATCCCCAAATAATTCTGTTATAATGTCACAGGAATAATTATGATTTTTTGTAAGTAAATATTTCGATACTTCTACAAAAACCTCTCTAAGATTAAACTTATTTAATAGTTGTTTATTATGGAAATATAAAACATTTTCATCCCATCTAGGGGATAATTGTAAACATTTTATTAGTCCTTCATAATAATCATAATTTATAATAATATCATTATAACGTATTTTAGTATTAAAACTTAGTAAGCATGCATTTATAATTTGATATATATTTCCATATTTAATAATTTTAGATAAGTATTTATTGATGATTATCTGAACAATTTCAATATCTATATTAAAATTGACAGCAATACTTATTATGTATATAAATTTGTTAAATGATGACAAATTATATTGTAATATAGATTTGTTTGGTGATATAGTTACAAGATCAAAGCTTAAATCTTTAATATTTCTAACTATATTTATATCATAATTAATATATCTTATGTTGTCATATACATATTTAAACTTAACATATTCCTGTTCTATTATATAATAAAATTCTATAATTTTATTAATAACATCTTTATTTTTATAGTTTGACAAAACCTGTTTAACTACTATTAATTTATTAAAATATTCTATTTCTGATGGGTTTAGATTATCAAAAATTCCCATATTTTATTTATAATTTTCTTTTTATTTTATTTATAATTTTCTTTTTATTTTATAAAATATACTGATATGAGTGATCATCATTCATCATGTAACAAAAAATGCTGTAAAGGATTAAGAGGACACGTAGGACAAGTGATTCCTATCCCAGTAACACCAGTACTGGGATAGGAATCACTTGTCCTACGTGTCCAGCAGGCGATGGAGGAATTACTGGTGCTACTGGTCAAACTGATGAAGGAATCACTGGAGCCACTGGCAATACTGGAGCTGATGGTAATACTGGTGCTACTGGATCTAACGGAAATACTGGTGCTACTTGATCTAACGGAGCTGATGGTAATACTGGCAATACTGGACATAAAGGAGATCCTGGACCCTCTGGTGGGGCTACTGGGAATAATGGAAATAATGGAAATACCGGAGCTAATGGTAATACTGGCAATACTGGACATAAAGGAGATCCTGGACCCTCTGGTGGGGCTACTGGGAATAATGGAAATAATGGAAATAATGGAGCTACTGGAGCTACTGGAAATACCGGAGCTACTGGCAATACTGGAGATACTGGAGCTACTGGCAATACTGGAGCTACTGGCAATACTGGAGCTACTGGCAATACTGGCAATACTGGAGATACTGGCAATACTGGAGCTACTGGCAATACTGGAGCTACTGGCAATACTGGAGCTACTGGCAATACTGGCAATACTGGAGATACTGGAGCTACTGGCAATACTGGAGCTACTGGCAATACTGGAGCTACTGGCAATACTGGAGCTACTGGCAATACTGGTCCAGGAAGCGCGACTGCTTTTGCAGGATTTTACGGTTTAATTACACCGCCGACAATTAATGACTATCCAAATCCATTTCCTATTAATGCCCGATTAATTTCCCGAGATCAATGGTTACACCAGTTGGTGGAATTGCTATTAGTAATACGGGTCCTTTTAATGATCAAACATTTAATAATACTTTTATTCTTCCTTCCACTGGAGTATATCGTATTAGTTGGCATATAACTGTTGTTGAAGCTGTAAGTACGTTTACGATAAGTTATTTTCCACCAGGAGCTCTTGTTAATAGTAGTTTTGTGACAAATATTACTGGTAATTCAGAAATAGTTGGAGATGTTCTTTTTACAAATTTTACTGCTGGAACAACAATACAAATACAAAATAGAAGTGGTCATACTATCACTGTTGTAACAACTGCAAATCAGGCTCCTGTTTTAATTATCCAACAACTAAGTTAATGGATCGTAGGAAAAAATGTTGTCTAATAACAAATAATATAATAGTAAAATTATTATATTATAATTTTTTAATTAATGACAATAAATATTTAATAACATCACATCGTAACCAAAATTCAGAAATTATGTTAATGGTTGTTTCAAAGTTATTTAAATTTGAAAGATGACTTTGACATATTAATTCATCTATTTTATCTAAATCTTCTTCTAACCAAATAGATTTCCATAATGAATATAAATCATCTTCTCTTATAACACTCATATAAAAACTTTGATCGCACATAAGAGAAACAAAGAAGCAATACAAATCAAAACTTCCTGAAAATATAGGGATTCCCGAATTATTCATAGATATTAATGTATCAATGTTACATTTACTTATTTTATAATATTCCGTATTATTAATCATCAGTGTGTTTATTTTTGGTATTAATACATTACATTCTAAAAATAATTTAGATTTAACATCATCTGGAAAATACCTAATCTTTGAAAAAGTAGCAGATGATTTCCAAAAATTAATTATCTTTAATGTAATATCACCACTAATCTTTATTCCTTCATATTTATATGATACATGTTCAGCTCCAAATACCAATGATTCAACTGAAGGATTGCCATGAGAAAAATTAAAATATGATAATTCATTTAATATAACTATCAATTGCATAATAATAGATCTCGCTATTTTATGCAAAAATGGTGAACACATGTCTTCTTCTTTAGTATGATATTCAGTTATTTTATGTAAATCATCTAATGATCCAATAGTAGGATCATCTAACATAGAATATCCTTTATCACCACAAATAAAAACAGTATGCAAATTCATAGTATGTGGTAATTTTTTATCTCTAAAATTTTTAGTAATAACCGACATTATTAACGCTCTGTTAGTAAATGGATCACTACGAACAAATCGAACGGTACTGTCAACAGTACCTGCACAATTACAATTTTGTAATAAATAAGATTTATATTTTTCAGAAATTTCATCATCATAACATATAAATAAATTTGATAAATGATATGGTAAAATTATTAATCTTTTACCTTTGTTAACACCACATTGTATTTCAAATATTAAATCAGATTTACGGAAATCTTTAATTTTACCAATATTTTTACATTGAGAACATGAAAATGCGGATCGTCTATCACCACTACCCATCAAACATCTGCAACTTATATCTATGCTTAATGGACTTTCTTGTTTCCATAAAATTTCAATAAGTTTATCAGGATTATTAATAACTAAATTATACACTAGATCAGTGCTTTTTTTATAATTATTGAGTAATTTATCAATGCCACGATTAGAATCACAACAATCTAATGAATGATAATCCATCGTATATTTTATATAACCAAAAAAATATATTTATAGATATTTTTGATTATTATTTTTTTGATATTATTATTTTAATTGTTTAAAATAATTGATAATGGAATTAGGACCACAGAGTTCAAAAGATCATATAATATCAGAATCTCTTAGAATACATATGCAAAACTGCGAAGCTTATGTATCATCTAAATTATCTTCATTTGATAGATACATAATATGGAGATATACCATAGGATCTGCATCAATTAATATTTATTTAATTACGAATCAAATATCAAATAATGCTGTATATTGGACATATTTATTTTTTCAATATTGGGATAACACAGTCAAAAAATTATCCGATCTCAAGAATAATAATTTTTATGATTATGATTTACCTGATGACTTTGGGGGATTCTTTGAATACTTTAAAGAACCTAAATCATATTTAACATCAATTAATAAAGATGATGTAGCCAGAAACGTTATAAATTTATATATATCTAATCTTCAAAGAATCATATTAAATTGTCCTAAAGTTTTAGGCGATGGATTTGATCTTTATAAAGTAGCAACTAAGTATCCAGGATTACCTGAAACTAATGATCGTTTTGTCAAAAATCAAATTAAACAACTTCCGTTCAATAGTACAACTTTTTCAAAAGAATTTAACTTTGCTCCATTTATTAGTCCTACTGCAGATAGTATTTTATTTGTGATACATATACCAAAAGGTAGTAAAATATTATATGTTCCTGAATTATATCACGCTTATCCCTTTGAACATGAATTTATATTGCCTAAAGATTGTATTTTTGATATTTATGATTACAAGATCGGTAATTTAAATTACATAGATCCATCAACAGTAAATATTAATATGCTTCAACCAAGAGATGATATTTCAATGGGTTCAGTTTATGAAATTGATGAAACATTACCTTGTGGCAATGATAAATGTCAAATATTTACTAGATTGTTTAACATATTAGAATGTAACTACGTAAATCCATAAATATTAAAATAAAAATAATTAAATAAAAATACACCAAGATTCTAAAAATGTCTTCTTTTAATCCAAACTATTTAGATCTTCCTATTCCTAATCATTATTTCCTACCTGTAATTTTTCCTATTCGTAAGAAAAAGTATACAGCTTATATAATAAATAAAGATAGTACATTTGTTAATAATATACCGAAAGACGTGAATAAAAACGTTTTACTTATCAAAAATGACATAAATAAAAATGATGTTAAAAGAAATAAATAATTTATCATTATATGTAAATTGGATGATTCATATGCTCTAATAAACATATGGATCATCATAGTTATAATAATATATTATATGAATTATCTAAACATGGTATTATTAAATATTCTTACATTAACGATCATGTTTCAAGATTATTGCTTATACATTATATAGAACTAAATTTTGTCCCATTATATAAAATTATTAGAAATCATCCTGCGGATCATGGATATGGAAATTTTGAAATAGGAATAACATCATTATATAAAGATATTATAAAAAAGAACAAGGTTATTTTTCTATTAAATGTAAGTAAATCTTGGAATTTCCCAAAAGAAATATCTATTCATATCTGTAAATTATTTTGGGATGTAATAAATAAATAATAATTAATAAAGATAATATCTACATAATAAAAATAAAAATATAAAAATAAATAATAAAAAAATATTTATTTTTATTGTTAAAATGGAACCTACTCTGAAGCCGATATTATTACCAACAAAAAAACCAATATTATTACCACCTAAACAACCAATCTTATTACCAACAAAAAAACCATTAATACCAATTCCAATTCCAAAAAGTCCTACCAAAACTCTAATACCAGTTCCTAAAAGTCCTACCAAAACTCTAATACCAGTTCCTAGAAGCCCAACTAAAACTCTAATACCAGTTCCTAGAAGCCCAACTAAAAATTTACTACCAGTTTCAAGAAGTCCCAACAAAATACCATTACCAAGAAGTCCTAACAAAATACCATTACCAAGAAGTCCGATTAGACGAACAAGAGAATTCTCTACTGGAGAAATTGATGAAGATACTGTAGTTGATTTTGCCTTGTCATTATCTAATGATGATTTTAGGGATTTACTAAATTTTTTGAGTGATTATTATTATAATGATGAAGCATTGATTACAGATAAGAAATTTAATGAATTAGAAAAGATTTACAAACAGTTATATGGCGAATATGAAGCTGAATGGCCTAAAGCAAGAGGCCAAACTGTATTGTTACCATATCATCTCAGTAGTTTAAATAAAATTATTGAAGAAAAAGAAATAAACAATTGGATTAATAAGCATTCGGGACCGTATTTACTTCAAGATAAAATTGATGGTATTACATTATTATTAGTATCTGAAATTGTTAATAATAGACGAAAAATAACTTTATTGCTTCATGGTGATGGTATCGAAGGTAAAGATATTTCTTATGCTTTAGATTATATAAATCTTCCAAAAATTGATTTTGACATTGCTATTCGTGGTGAAGGTGTTTATTCATTGGATATATTTAATGAATTATTTAAAGATCGCTATAGAAACCCAAGAAATATGATTACAGGTACCTTAACATCAAAAAAGAAATTCGATCCTGAAGTAGTTAAACATTTATCATTTTATGCTTATCAAATTCGTAGTGAACGAAATACTCCATTGGATGATATTATTAAATTACAAAAATTAGGATTTGATGTTCCAGTTTATGAAATCGTAGATGATATCAGCAAAGATTACTTAGAAAATTATTATTTAGATAGAAAAGAAAAAGCAAAAACTGAAATTGATGGTACTGTAGTATATCAAAATGTAATTATTGATTATCCCGAAATTAAAGGAAAACTTCCATCCCAAGTGATAGCTTTTAAGACTGATACAGGTGCCGAAATAGGAGAAACAACGGTAACAAAAATAACATGGAAAGCATCTAAACATAGAAAATTAAAACCAGTGGTTCATTATGATAAAGTAGTATTTAAAGCAGCTGATCTAAAGCAAGCGACTGGATATAATGCTAAGTTTATTGCTGATAATAATATTGGTCCGGGTGCTGTTATAAGAATTAAACGATCAGGAGATGTAATACCAAAAATAATAGATATAGTTCAACCAGCAGCAGAAAAGGCTAGTTTACCAAATCCTGACATTTATGGAGAATATGAATGGAATGCAACCGGTGTAGAAATTATTTTATTAAATGATAATGATGAAGTAATTGTAAATAAATTACGACATTTCATAGTAACATTAAAAGTTAAGAAAGCAGGACCTGAAAGAGTAAAATCTATGGTAGAATCGGGTATTAAAACCATTAAAGCTTTATTGAATGCTACTCCTGAAGATTTAGCTAAATTACCTGGAATAGGAATGAATTTAGCAACTCAAATATTAGATGATATCACTGATAAAATTACAAATGTTCCGTTAGCTAAAATACTGGATGCTAGTGATATTTTTCCCGGAATTGGAGAACGAAGATTTGATGAAATAATTGAAGTCCATCCTGATTTATTGAATTATGCTTATGATAGTCCATTGAAAATAATTGAAATGATTAAAGAAATTAGAGGATTTGGACCTAAATTATCTGAAATAATAGGATATAATTTAGCTACATTTGTTAATTGGCTTTATGATAATCCAAAGATTGTGATCGAGAAACCTAAAATTATTAGTAATAAAAAAGGTAGTAAGTTTGCTGGAGAAACCATAGTATTCAGTGGGTTTAGAGATCATGATTTAGCAGCCAAGATTAAATTAGAAGGAGGAATAATGAGAGACAAAGCATCAAAAACCACTACTATTTTGGTTCAGAAAAATTTAGAACCTGAAAGTTTTAGAGGTAGTGGACAAATAGCATTAGATCTAAATAAAAAAGCACATGAACAAGGAAAAGAAGATGTTGTAAGAATAATGTCCAAAGATGATTTCCTTAATGAATATTTCTGAATATTTCTGAATATTTCTGAGCATTAAAACTTTTTAAAACTCTAAAAAATTATATACATATATAATTTTTTTATTATTTTTCGTAGTTTTTGTACACCGGAGTTAATTAAATTTCAGTGCTAATATAATAGTTTTAATAATATCTATAGGATCGTGAAATATCTATATTAATATGGTTCATATTACTAGGTATGAATGTAGATTTAAAATCATTATTACTCAAATCTACGTATTGAATTTTGGTTAAATAAATTAGTGATATCGGTACGATATTTAACTTGTTTCTAGCAAAGTTTATATTTTCCAAATTAGTTAATTTCTTTAAATCAGTTGGTATAATTGATATTTGATTATTTGCAAAATTAATGTGTGTTAGATTAATTAAATGATATATATTTAAATATTTAGTCTTTATCAAATTATTTGATAAATCAAGTTTCATAAGATTACTTAAATTGGATATATCTTTAGGTATTAATCTAACTTGGGGTTGTGATAAATTCAAATCTTTTAAATTTGTCAATTTAAATATTTCACATGGGATATTTTTAAGTTGATTTTTAGACAAATTAAGAATTTCCAAATTTATTAGTTTTGTGATTTCTGGATTTAAATTTTCTATGTAATTATCTGATAAATCCAAAACTTTTAGATTTATTGTATTACAAATTATAGATGGAATGTGTCTTATCTTATTAAGGCTAATCCCTAATTTATATAAATTAGGAAATGCGGGTATATTAGGGGTAATTTGATCATTTTTACTAATATTCGTATTAACACAATCTATGGAATTTGTCAAAAACAAATCTTTTATTTCAGGAAATCTTTTATCTTTTATAAATTTTTTAAATTTTACTAATTCGCGACATAATTTATATAAATCTAAATATGAATTACTTAAATTTTTAATCATTTCAATATAGTCTCTAGTACACAAATATTTCCATATATCATCATTATAATACAATATATTATATTGTTTATCACATAAACATAAATTCAAGAAATTCTTGGTATTATTATATTTTATAATTTCACAAATAACATCAGTAGGACAGTTATCCATTTTATCTTTTTAACTTTTATATTATATTACATAATATAAAATTAGTTTTAAAAATCATTTGTAATAATATTACATTTCTTTTAATAGTTGATTAAATTTATCACGATATTGATCTAATCCACATTTGTAAATATATTGTAATTCTTTACTTTCGGTATCATTATTAAATTTTTCATTTAAGGATTCTAATCCAGCACTAAAAATTGACCTCATAACAGCTTTTGCTTCATCTCCTCCTGTAATATTTTTAATATCTTTAATATCTTTAATATCTTTTGATTTATCGCCTAAGTTTTTAGGATAAAAACTGTCTGGATTTCTAGGATAAAAACTGTCTGGATTTCTAGGATAAAAACTGTCTGGATTTCTAGAATAAAAACTGTCACCTCCTACAACTCTCATGACATTTTCTTTAAGTACAGGAATATCATCTGTTTCTTCGGTCATAAATCCTACTTTTGGCAAATTACTTTGTGATTTATCTTCTTTTAATTTGTCTTCTTTTGGATTATCACTAATATCTTTAATTAAACCAGATAATATTGTATTAAAGTTTGTATTATTCGGACTGATGATATTATTATCCATAAAATCATTCGTAATTTTCTTAGCTAGTTTAAATATTTCAGACAAAGGATTACCTATTTCTTTGTTATAATCATCGGCTTTAGTTGTTTGATAATTATCTTTAGTGATAGCATCTTTAAGATGATTATTAATTTCATCTTCTGAATAAGGAGGTTCAATTGATCTAAGTGTTTTTCTGATATCATCTGGTGTTCCACAAATTCTTAATGGTAAGATAAATACTATCATATTTAATTCTGGATTATAAATCCAGAAATGAGAAGCAACTGATAAATTTACACGTGTTAAATTTTCTCTACCAACTCTAGCAAATTGTCGAGCCTCGGCGAATGGTCTAATTAAATCACGTGACCATTTAGTATTTTTAGATTTACGTTTTGATCTAAAATCAGCTATTTCTTGATTATATTCATGCGCTTTAGTAGTTTGATAATTATACTTAGAAATAGCGTCTCTAAGATAATTATCGATTTCAGATTCTGTATATGGAGGTTCAGCCGATTTTAGTGTTGATCTGATATCATTATGTGTTCCACAGATTCTCAATGGAAGAACATATACAATTTCATTTTCCTTGAGATCGGGAGATGACCATAAACGAGTAGATCCTGATAAAAGTCTATAACTTACTTGTCCTTTTCCAACATCGATAAAATAATTATTTTTATCATTTTGTTCAATCGTATCACGAGCCCATTTTGGTTTAATAGTAACATTACAAGCATTTGATACGGTATCTTTAATAATATCATTAATACGTTCATCTGAATACTCAGGATAAATTGCCTTAATTGCTGTTTTAATATCTTTTTCTGTTCCACACATTTTTAATGAAGGAATATAGATTTTAACATCTGATTTATTAGGAGAATAAATCCAACGTCCATCTTCAATACCTATTGTGACAGGAACGTTATTTTTGACGATCCATTTCGATAATTCCGTTTGCTTACCTACAATTATTGACCAACCTTTTTGAAAATAATCTTTATTTATTTGATTAAATTCTTCTTCGGTTGTTGGGTTATAATTACTTGACATTACTGTTTGATTATTTTTAAACATAGGGAAATTGCTAGAGACATTATCGGAAAATCCGTAGCCCGACATCACAAATTCACCATATTTTCGATATCTAAGATAATTAACATCAAAGTTTTGGGTTGGAAATTCTTTTGAAACTGTAATGGTAATGGTAATATATAATGAATAATCATTGGTATAATTAAATATATATTTAGATTTACATCCTATTACTTCACGATGACGTAATGTTAATGCTTTATCTTCTTCAAAATAATTATTTAATTTTTGTTTAAAAGTTTCTTGGCGTTCTAAGTCACAAAACCAAATATCAATATTATTAAATGGTATTTCACAGTTAGGATCATTTGTTCTTGGAATAATTACATTTCTGACAAATTCCCCCATAAACATAACCACCGCAAGTAGTAGCAATAGTAATGAAATTTTTAGCTAATTCAAATTTATATTCTTGCATATCTAATAATAATTTTAATACATATTTTATCTTTATTATATTTATTTTAAATTATTTTTATTTAATTTTTACAAATTATTTTTTAGACGATATGATTTGAGAGAACTTGAAATCATATCGTCTAAATTATAAATTGGATTAAATCCCATTATTTTACTAGCTTTATTCGAATCAGCTAGTAATATATCAGGATCACCTATTCTTCTGTCCTTGAAAACATATGGTATCTTTTTATTTGAATGTAATTCAAATTTATTTATTATGTCTAATACAGAATAACCTATTCCTGTGCCCAAATTAAAAATATCAAATTTTACAAGATCATTAGACCCCATATATTTTAGTGTTTGTAAATGACCTCTTGCTATATCTTCTACATGAATATAATCTCTGACCCCAGTCCCATCTTTAGTATTATAATCCGCCCCAAATATTTCTAATTTATCTTTATATCCATTGTATATCGAAATAATAATTGGGAATAAATTATTTGGTGCTATTTTGTAATTTTCTTCTAATAATCCAGAAGAGTGACATCCAACAGGATTAAAATATCTCAAAGAGATACATGATATATTATATATTTCACTACAATCTTTTAATATTAATTCAGACATAAATTTAGTTTGAGCATATGGATTTAATATATTAATATTACATTTTTCATTTATCGGAATAATATCTGAATTACCATAAACTAAAGCAGACGATGAAAATATTAGTTTATTAACATTATATTTTTTCATACATTTTAATAAAATTATTAAATTGGAAACATTATTTTCATAGTATTTTAACGGATCTATTTTGGATTCATTAACTGATTTAAAGCCTGCAAGATGAATAACAGCATCTATTTTATTATCATTAAAAATTATGTCCATATTATTTTCATCTGATATATTATTATTATAAAATTTAGGCTTTGTATTTGTTATTTTTTCAATATTTATCATTACATCCTTATCTGAATTTATTAAATTATCAACAATTATAACATTATAACCATTTTTTTGTAATTCAACACAACAATGACTCCCAATAAATCCACAACCTCCTATTAATAATATTGTTTCATTCATTTTATATGTAATTAAAATTATAAAATTTAATAATTATAAATTTATATTTTTAACACTTAATAAATTATGGATCAAATAATTACGTTAATTATTATTTTTGTAATTGTTATAGTAATTATAGTTATTATAACAATTATTCTAATCAACAATAATACCGCTGAACCTAAAATCTTAAATTTGATATTATATTCTGCGGACGAAAAATATGACCAAATGAAGGATATTTTAACAGAACATAACAAAAATCATAATATCAAAAGCTATTTTTATTGTTATAAAGAAGATATGACAGTACCATATGAAATAGTAAATAATATTTTATATATACAAGGAAAAGAAAGCTATATTCCTGGTATATTGGGGAAGACATTAAAAGCTTTCGATATGTTTAAAGATGAAGATTATGATTACATTGTAAGATCAAATATATCTACAATTGTAAATTACAAAGAACTGTTTAAACACTTATCAATATCTAAATTTGATTATGGAGGACCTCAGTATTATGAATACACTACTGTAGATTTACAAGCCGGAATGACTAAAGAAAAAAATGATAAATATAAAAATCATCATTTTGTAACTGGAATTTGTATTATATTAAGTAAAAAAGCAATTAAATTATTAACAGATAATATCAAAAACGTATTATCATATGAATTAATCGACGATGTGGCTATTGGGGTTTATTTGCATGACAAAAAATTAATGCGAAAAAAATTAGGAGAGAATGATTTTTCAGATGAAAATTCAGTATATAAACCAGGATATATTGTTTATAGAAATAAGAATAACAATAGGAATGTTGATATAGTTAATATGAAAATGTTGATATATAATTTAAGATAATTTTTTATATTTTGAGAGTACTTATATATTCTTCTTGATTTTGATAAATTATCCCATCACATTCACATTTTTTACCTTTCGATAATTTATAATCATCTGGTCTGATTTCGTTAACTTTTGCATTTCCATTGAATACGAATGATCCGTAATGATCTGCAAAATGATCATAAACAGCAACATCTACAATTTTATCCATAGGTAATAACTTATCAAGTAAATATTGAGCGCTCGTCCAATTTATTATATATGCATGTAAACACACTGTATGATTTTGATAAACTAAACGGGAACGGTTTTTTTGGAAGTTTGGTAAATATTGTCCACCATGTCCAGGAAATACTATTTTAGCATCTATTGGAATATTCTTCCAATATTTATTAAAAATTGATATAAATTCCGGATGAAAATGAGCATCATCTTCTAGTATTAATGTCCAATCTAATTTGTTAGCTCTTATATATTTCCATAATCTTATATGACTAGAGGCACATCCTACTTCTGCTTTATTTCCCCTTTCAATTAATTTTTGTGTAATACCATCAGCCATAATTTCTTTTGTGTTAGTTTTTGATCCATCAGTAGCTGACCATTTTTGGTAATTTTTCATCCCCATTGAATCAAGTTGTCCAGTAACATATTTGTATCTTTCTGGCTTACGATCTAAACTTACAATGAAGATTGGTGTTGTTTCAAGATTAAGTCGATCCATTTTTTCTACTGTATCATTATCACAATCACAACTAATATCATTTTTCGTTAATAGTATTATAATAAATGCTATTATCAATAATATTAATATAATAATTATCAAATAAAGATTATAATTATTGTGCATTTTTTATTTATATAAAAAATATTATATTAAAAATAAAATGGATTATACTCATCTCTACTTAATTATTGTTATTTTATTGTTATTACTTATAGCTTGTATTATCATAATACTAACTAAAGTAGATGAACCTATTGAAAAAATGGATATTATTCCTATTAATACATTTCCGTTTAAAACATTTATTGTTAATTTAGATCGTACACCAGAAAGATACAATTATGTAGTTAAACAATTAAAAGATTTAGGAATATCTAATTATGAGAAATGGAGTGCAACTGACGGATTTAAAGTGGATACAAAAGAAATGATAGCCGATGGTATTAGTCAACAACTAATAGATAAAGGTAAAGGTATAGCTGGATGTGCTTCTAGTCATATAAGATTATGGAAACATATCAGAGATAATAAATTAGGCTGGGTACTAATATTGGAAGACGACGTTCATTTTCATCCACAATTCATGTCATTATTTCATAAATATTGGAAACTTGTACCAATAGATGCTAAAATAATATATCATGGGTATTACGACAGACCTAGCAATGATAAGCAAATAATCATACAACAATCCGTGATGTGTACACATGCATATATGATAGATTGTAAGGGAGCCGAATATCTATTAAATAATTTGTTACCGATGTATGATCCGATCGATCAACATATTTCCGAACATTTTAAGAATAACTACGGATGTTTTATTTTTAATGGTATGGTTACGATAAATAATATTAGACCTGAAGATTATAAATTAAATAATGGAGATAAATGTATGTTTAATGGTATAATATATCAAAATCGAGAAGAATATGGCAGAACTCTTTACAAAGAATATGTTACATTTAATAACAATGATTAAATCTCATTAGATATATTTAAATGATATCATAATCATTTTGAGATTAATCATTTACTTTAATTACATCCCACGTCGGATAATAGATTTCCGGACTGTTCATATGACTAAATTGACCATCAACTTTATACCATGGAGTTGGTGCTACAATATGATGTTTCATATTTCTTGGTTTAAGATAAGCAGCCCACCATGAAAACGTTGAATTTGCCATTATTTGATGTTGACATTGATTAAGAAGAGTAAAATCTTCATCCCAAGATGTATTATTAGAATATACGGCATTTTTAATATTTAAATTTTGCTTACACCAATTAATATCTTCAGAACAAACAACAATTGAATATTCTTCGTTTTTAAGTTTACTTATAATTTTTTGTAACGCATTGTGATAATATTTTATATCGCATTGTGTATAATCTTTTAAATTTTGAGGATTAATATAATCTCCACGTCTAATATGAATCCCTATGCTATTTTTAAATTTACATGAAGGATATTTATTTATCATTTTATCTACGAGATCTTGTCTAATTTTAAATGTATCATGGATTTGATCTTCAATTTTATTAAAATATAAATATGATTGGTAATAACCGTCTATATCATAAGTAATATTTTTATCTTTTTTAAGAGTAGTTTTAGTATAGACGCTATGTTTACCTTCATTTACCATTGTTCTTAACGAAGGATGTATATAACGATCTGTTATCATTGATGATAAATCTATAATTTGACCAAGCTGTGTATTAAGAATACTTTTATGTAATATAGGCTTAAGATTATTTTCATGAGCTATACCCATTACAGCAGCCAATTGGAAAAATTGATTACCTAATCTTCCTTTATTGCCTATACATGTACTAGTTATTGTTTCACCCATAGATTCTACTTCGGTCGGTTTAAAAAATACAACACTAAGTATTATTATAACAATTATTATAATAATTAATAATACTAAGTATGTAATATTTTCATCCATATTAATTATTTTATGATAAATAAAAATTATATTATGTAATTTTTATTGTAAGAATTTGATCATAGTAATTTTTATATTATTACATCTATTTATCAGAATTTTAAGTATAACAACTTGTTTCCTAAAATTTTCTTAGTTAGATTAAAAATTTTACATTTTGACTTTATTAATATCTAAGTTAATTTCTTTAATTATTAATATTCAGGTTATAGTTTCTTATAATATTCAAATCTATCTTAAATATTAATATTCAGGTTCTAGTTTCTTATAATATTCAAATCTATCTTAAATATTAATAAAGTCTGAATATAAAATTTTGATTTTGATTAGAAAATTTTAGAAAACTGTTTGATCACCATAATTTTTATATAATAACATCTATTTATTAGAATTTTAACTATAACAAGTTGTTTTCTAAAATTTTCTTAGTTGAATTCAAAATTTTATATTTAGACTTTATTAATACCTAAGTTAATATTTATAATTATTAATATTCAGGTTCTAGTTTCTTATAATATTAATATCTATCTTAAATGTTAATAAAGTCTAAATATAAATTTTTGATTTTGATTAGAAAATTTTAGAAAACACTTTGATTATAGTTAAAATTCTAATAAATAGATGTTATTATATAAAAATTACTATAATCAAAGTGTTTCCCAAAATTTCCTAATCAAAATCAAAATTTTATACTTGAGTAATATTAATATCTAAGCTTGATTTAGATATTATAAAAAACCAGAACTCAAATCTTAAGATTTATTAATATTAGCTTTAATATTAATAAAGTCTAAATATAAAATTTTGATTTTGATTAGAAAATTTTAGAAAACTGTTTGTTATAGTTAAAATTCTCATAATAACATCTATTTATATAAAAGTTATGGTGATCAAATAGTTTTCTAAAATTTTCTAATCAAAATCAAAATTTTATATTTAGACTTTATTAATATTAAAGCTAATATTAATAAATATAAGAAACTAGAACCTGAATATTACTAATTATAGATATTAGCTTAGATATTAATAATAGTTGAATTTAAAATTTAAATCCAACTTAGAAAATTTTAGAAAACAACTTGTTATAGTTAAAATTTTGATAAATAGATGTTATTATTTTATGATTAATCATACGTAAAAGTTATGGTGATCAAATAGTTTTCTAAAATTTTCTAATCAAAACCAAAATTTTAGGTTTATACTTTATTAATATTAAAGCTAATATTAATAAATATAAGAAACCAGAACCTGAATATTAATAATTAAAGAAATTAACTTAGATATTAATAAAGTATAAACCTAAAATTTTGGTTTTGGTTGAAAAATTTTTGGAAACAACTTGTTATAGTTAAAATTCTCATAATAACATCTATTTATATAAAAATTATGATGATCAACTTGTTTTTTAAAATTTTCTAATCAAAATCAAAATTTTATATTTATAACATATTAATATCTAAGTTAGATTTAAATAATACAAGAAACTAGAACCTGAATATTAATAATTATAGATATTAGCTTAGATATTAATAAAGTATAAACCTAAAATTTTGATTTTGATTAGAAAATTTTAAAAAACAAGTTGATCACCATAACTTTTATATAATAATATCTATTTATAAAAATTTTAACTATAACAAGTTGTTTTCAAAAATTTTCTAGTTAAAACCAAAATTTTATATTTAGACTTTATTAATATCTAAGTTAGATTTAAATAATACAAGAAACTAGAACCTGAATATTAATAATTATAGATATTAGCTTAGATATTAATAATAGTTGAATTTAAAATTTTGATTTTGATTAAAAAATTTTTGAAAAACAAGTTGATCACCATAACTTTTACGTATGATTAATCATAAAATAATAATATCTATTTATTAGAATTTTAACTATAACAAGTTGTTTTCTAAAATTTTCTAATCAAAATCAAAATTTTAGGTATAGAACATATTAATATTAAAGCTTATATTAATAAATATTAATATTCAGGTTCTAGTTTCTTATAATATCTTAATTTAACTTAGATATTAATAATAGTTAAAATTCTAATAAATAGATGTTCTTATATAAAAATCACCATAATCAAAGCTTCAACACAAATATCTTCGTCCTTGTGGTTGTCACAAATTTTACGAATTTGATCATAAATAATACATTTTTGAAACTTTTAGTTTATTAAAATATTATATATTAATATTGTTAATATATAAGTTAATGTTAATGAATATGAAGATCCAGTAATTAGTTATTAATAATGTTTTAGATTCAAGTTCAATATTAACAATATTTTTATATCAAATTTTGATTTTGGTTAGAAAAATTTTAAAACCAACTTGTTATACTTAAAATTTTGCTATCTAAAATCAAAAATCAGTGAATAGTGTTTATTGATATCTAAGTTAAATATAGATATTATAAGAATTTAGATTTCAAATATTAATATTTAGATATATTAACTGGTATATTAATATTAACCAAATATAAAATTTTGGTTTTGGTTAGAAAAATTTTAGAAAACAACTTGTTATAGTTAAAATTCTCATAAATAGATGTTATTATTTTATGATTAATCATACGTAAAAATTATGATGATCAACTTGTTTTCTAAAATTTTCTAATCAAAATCAAAATTTTATATTTAACTATTATTAATATCTAAGCTTGATTTAATTATTATAAGAAATCAAAACCTAAATATTAAGATTTATGGATATTAGCTTATATATTAATATATTACGAATATAAAATTTTGAACTCAACTCAAAAAATTTTCATAAAACAACTTGTTATAGTAATTTTTATATAATAACATCTATTTATGAGAATTTTAACTATAACAAGTTGTTTTCTAAAATTTTCTAATCGAAATCAAAATTTTATATTTAAGATTTATTAATATCTAAATTAAATTTAGATATATGATAATTTAGATTCTAAACATTAATACTTAAATATATTAACTGATATATTAATGAACCACGTATATAAAATTTTGGTTTTAGATGAATAATTTTAGAAACAAATCGTTAGGATTAAAATTTTCGTAATTACATCTATTTATTAGAATTTTAATTATAATCAAAGTATTTTTAAAATTATCCATGTTTAAATATATATTATATTAATTAAAAATGTTGTTAGATGAATTATGGGAAAAGATTATAGATGATGCTGAAGATATCAATTTATCATTGGTATCGCAATTATGGTATGATTTTAATAAAAATAATGTTAAAAAAATGTATATCTATCATTTCATAAAAATGGTTCCAGATCAAATCATTAATGCATTTGGTGGTATTGAAACTCTCACATATAATTATGTCAATAATAAATATAATTTATTAAAAATTGATATTCAGAAGGATTACATTGATTTTATATCTCCAAATATGATGACATCTCCTATTATGTTGGGAATTGATTCATGTCAAAGAAGATTTTTTTCTATTAAATATATTGATAAGTCTGACAAATTGCATGTTGTTACGTTATTTCAAAGATATACAACCCGAAAATATTGGGTAGGCTGCGGTCATTATAATAAACAACACGCGTTTGATATACATATCGATTGTGATTTATTGAAAAAATTCATAAAAGATAGGGAAATTACTTATTATGCTTATGATAAAGATAGAACTATAAGAATTTCAGATTAAACATTCAGAAGTAAATAGATATTCAAATATCTATTTATCAAATTTTTTATTAATATTAAAGATAATATTAATAATTATATAAATCTAAAAGTTAATTATCATAATATCTAAATTTAACTTAGATATTAATATATTCTGTATGTTAAATTTTGATTTTAACTAGAAAATTTTTGAAAACACTTTGATCATAGTAATTTTTATATAATAACATCTATTTATGAAAATTTTAACTATAACAAAGTGTTTTCAAAAATTTTTCAATCAAAATCAAAATTTTATATTCAACTATTATTAATATCTAAGCTTGATTTAAGTATTGATTTTGATTGAAAAATTTTAGAAAACAAATTGTAACGGTTAAAATTTTCATAAATAGATGTTGTTATATAAAAATTACTATGATCAAAGTGTTTTCTAAAATTTTTGAGTTAAAAACAAAATTTTATATTAAAGATTTATTAATATATAAGTTACATTTAGATATTATAAGAAATCAGAACCTTAATCTTAACATTTATAAATATTAGCTTTAATATTAATAAAGTTTAAATATAAAATTTTGATTTTAACTAGAAAATTTTTGTGAAACAAGTTGTCATAGTTAAAATTCTAATAAATAGATGTTGTTATATAAAAATTACTATGATCAAGTTGTTTTATAAAATTTTCCAGCTAAAATCAAAATTTTATATTTAACTATTATTAATATCTAAGTTTGATTTAGATATTATAAGAAATCAGAACCTAAATATCAAGATTTATGGATATTAGCTTTAATATTATTAAAGTTTAAATATTAAATTTTGATTTTAACTAGAAAATTTTTGAAAACACTTTGATCATAGTAATTTTTATATAACAACATCTATTTATTAGAATTTTAACTATGACAACTTGTTTTCTAAAATTTTCTAACTAAAACCAAAATTTTATATTCAAGATTTATTAATATCTAAGTTAGATTTAGATATTAAAAGAAATCAGAACCTAAATATTAAGATTTATTAATATTATCTTTAATATTAATAAAGTATAAATATAAAATTTTGATTTCGATTGAAAAAATTTAGAAAACAACTTGTTATAGTTAAAATTCTCATAAATAGATGTTATTATATAAAAATTACTATGATCAAGTTGTTTTCTAAAAATTTTCTAACTAAAACCAAAATTTTATATTTAACTACTATTAATATCTAAGCTTGATTTAGATATTATAAGAATCAGGATCTAAATATTAATATTTATGGATATTAGCTTTAATATTAATAATAGTTGAATATAAAATTTTGGGTTTAGCTAGATAATTTTAGAAAACAACTTGTTATAGTTAAAATTCTCATAAATAGATGTTATTATATAAAAATTACTATGATCAAGTTGTTTTCTAAAATTTTCTAACCAAAACCAAAATTTTAGGTTTAGACTTTATTAATATTAAAGCTAATATCCATAAATCTTGATATTTAGGTTCTGATTTCTTATAATATCTAAATCAAACTTAGATATTAATAATAGTTAAATATAAAAATTTAAATTTAACTTAGAAATTTTAGAAAACTGTTTGATCATAGTAATTTTTATATAAGAACATCTATTTATTAGAATTACTATGATCAAACAGTTTTCTAAAATTTTCTGATCAAAATCAAAATTTCAGATTTAAACTTTATTAATATCTAAGTTAATTCCTATAATTATTAATATTCAGGATCTAATTGCTTATATTATTAATATCTAACTTAGATATTAATTAATTTTTGTAGAATGTATGTAATTATTTTATGATTAATCATACGTAAAAACTAGTATGAGAAAAGTATTTTCAAAAAATCTAAAATTATATATTATTGATAATATATAATCTGTTATTGAGTATAATTATTATTAAGTTGTAATCTAATATCTATCATTTTAATAAATAATCCAATTTCTCTATTTTCAGTATCAATGTAATCATTATTAGTTTTGCTGTTTAGAATTCTGACACATATATCATTTATTAGTTTATTATTATTCATTAATTTGTATGCTTCTCCACTCCGCAAATTTAATAATATACAAGTAAAATCTTTCTTATGTATATAATGCATCATCCAAGAATAAAATATTAATTGTAATTTATTTTCTAAATTTAATTCCGTTGTACATTTAAATTCAAATATAGCATCATTTACAAACGCATCAATAACTCCTGTAAGGTACATTATTTTACCATTTTCTTTTTTATATCCAAATAACATATTTGGATTAATAATTTGGTATTCATACATAACTTCTGCTCTGTTAAGATTATGTTGATCAATTAATGAAAAATTTTGCTTAAGCTTTGGCCACTCAACATCATCGAGCCATTGGTACTGGGTTATTTGGTTAAGACGGTATATTAAGTTCTCTGAGTGCGCCCAAAGAATATTGGACTGTTTTAAGTAATAAGAGAAATCTTGGGGGACTTTTTTATCTTGTTTGATAAAATTATTACCATCATAATGATATGAAAATTTATCTTCAATAGTTTCATTTTGATATCTATTTACTATTGCTATTCCATTTAAATCTGATACTTGTTCTAAAGTACGTTTATTTTTAACTTCATCAAACACTTCAATTTCTGATGTTAATTTAACAATATTATCAGGTTCTCTAATTTTAATAACTATTGAATTAATTAAAGAATTTAGTTCATATAGTAAATCTGTTGGTAAAAATCTGATAATTCGCGTTATCCCTGTTGGTTTAATTTCTTCTGGAAATGGTTTAGATTTTTGATGTATATTGCCTCTAACATTTACAATCTCTTTTAAATTATCTATACCACCTTTTAAAAATGGAACTATTTCTCCATTTTGATATATTATTAATTTTTGACTGGCTCTAGTAGCAGCTACATATAATGTACTTGGACATATTGTAGGATCAAAATCTTTACCATAATACATAAAATATTCTTTACAAAATCCATATAAAATAACAATTGGTCGCTCTAATCCTTTGCTAGAATGCATTGAACATATTCCTAATTTACCAATTGAAAACTTTTCATCAAATCGTTCATCATCATTAGTTTTATAAATATTAATACCTGCTTTACTTAATTTATTTGCTAACATATTAATTGGTGATGTTTTTTCAGTAATTGTCCTATCTTTTACTGATGGACATATAATCATAATATCCGATTCAGTGTATTTATCAGAATAGATATAAGATTTAATTTCTTTAATTAATTCATAAGTGGGATCTTCTTTTTTATCTTTTCTCTGTTGAAATCTTTGTTCAACAATATATTCAACTTTAGTAGTTGGTAATTTTACAGTTTTAAGTAAATCTTCTCCAATCATACATTCATTAACAAATTGAGCAATTTCTGGAGTTAATCTAAATGTAGTTCTTAAAGATAATCGTTCAAATTTAAATTCCGGCCAAAATTTATCAGCTTTACTGAGATATTCATGGTTAGCTCCTTTAAAATTATAAACGCTTTGTTTACTATCTCCCATAATAATTAATTGACGTTGTCTATTAGTTTGACCCAAGGTTTTAACCGCAGTGGAATCAAACATAAATTTTCTAATTAAATGATAATAATGATCAGTCATATCTTGAGCTTCATCAATCATGACTATATCAAAATTTGGCGCTTGACATAATGATTTATTTAATTTAATAGTATCAATAATACTAAAATCATCATGTCCTCCATTATAATAGTTAAGATTCAAACTATGATAAGTATGAACTTCAATATTCTTTAAATTTCTCTTTTCTGCCTTCTCTCTCACCTCACTCTTGAGCTTACTATTATAGGTCAAAGCTAAGACCCTTTTATTATTTTGAAAATTTTCGGTTATAAATAACATAGTTGATGTCTTACCTGCACCACAAACGGCTTCACAAATGATATTTTTACCTGACAAAGCAGCATCTATTATTACTTGTTGTTCATTACTTGGCGTATTATTTGACATCTTAATTTAAATAAAAAATACATTTGTGTTTAAATGTAATTTATGATTAAAATTATACATTGTTGTAATTTTTAAAATGTTTTAATATATTAAAAATTCTTAATATTTAGATCGTGATTTCTTATAATTATAGATATTAGCTTTAATATTAATAAAGTCTGAATATAAAATTTTGATTTTGATTAGAAAATTTTATAAAACAAGTTGATCACCATAATTTTTATATAATAACATCTATTTACCAAAATTTTAACTATAACAAGTTGTTTTCTAAAATTTTCTAATCAAACCCAAAATTTTATGTTTAGACTTTATTAATATTAAAGCTAATATCTATAATTATTGATATTCAGGTTCTAGTTTCTTATAATATCTAAATATTACTTAGATATTAATATGTTCTAAATATTACTTAGATATTAATATGTTCTAAATATTACTTAGATATTAATATGTTCTAAATATAAAATTTTGATTTTGATTAGAAAAATTTTATAAAACAAGTTGATCACCATAATTTTTATATAATAACATCTATTTACCAAAATTTTAACTATAACAAGTTGTTTTCTAAAATTTTCTAATCAAACCCAAAATTTTATGTTTAGACTTTATTAATATTAAAGCTAATATCTATAATTATTGATATTCAGGTTCTAGTTTCTTATATTTATTAATATTAGCTTTAATATTAATAAAGTCTGAATATAAAATTTTGATTTTATCTTAAAAATTTTAGAAAACTGTTTGTTATAGTTAAAATTCTCATAATAACATCTATTTATATAAAAATTATGGTGATCAACTTGTTTTCTAAAAATTTTCTGATCAAAATCAAAATTTTATATTTAGACTTTATTAATATTAAATCTAGTATCTATAATTATTAATATTCAGGTTCTAGTTTCTTATATTTATTAATATTAACTTAGATATTAATAAAGTCTGAATATAAAATTTTGATTTTGATTAGAAAATTTTTAAAAAACAAGTTGATCACCATAATTTTTATATAAATAGATGTTATTATGAGAATTTTAACTATAACAAGTTGTTTTCTAAAAATTTTCTGATCAAAATCAAAATTTTATATTTAGACTTTATTAATATCTAAGTTAATATTAATAAATATAAGAAACTAGAACCTGAATATCAATAATTATAGATATTAGCTTTAATGTTAATATGTTCTAAACATAAAATTTTGGTTTTGATTGGAAAATTTTAGAAAACAAGTTGATCACCATAATTTTTATATAATAACATCTATTTATCAAAATTTTAACTATAACAAGTTGTTTTTTAAAATTTTCTAATCAAAATCAAAATCTTATATTTAGACTTTATTAATATCTAAGTTATATTTAGATATTATAAGAAACTAGAACCTGAATATTAATAATTATAGATATTAGCTTAGATATTACTATTTCCAATAAACCAGAGTCTAAATATAAAGGAATATTAAAAATTATCTTACTAAAATGAAAAATTAATATTTGTAACATATTAATATATCAGTTAATATTAAAAATAACAAGAAATCATTTAAATGATTTTTTAAATAATATAAAATAACATGGACTATGTTTATTCGATATTCTCCTTTCCTCCAAAAACTAAAACCCCTTTAACTTTTATAGCAAAAATATCTAGAATAATTCATGGGAAACCAACGATGATTACATTTCAATATGATCAAAAGCCATATTTTTATCATAATGATTTACCAGATAATATAATGGTTGGTGATAATGTTGAAGTTAATTATGAAAATACAGATGAAATTATATTTATAAAAATCTTAAACTTCCAATAACGATTTATAACTGTAATCCCTTATAAATAAAATACTTAATAAATTATCTTCAACTTCTTGATTATAAATATCATATTTATTGGATATGTGTTCAAATATGTACCTAAAATAGCTTAAACTCCTATCAGACAATTTTAATTTTAGGTCAAAATGCTGGTAAAACTTATTATCTTTAATATTAGTCTGGTGTAAATAATTCATACAATTATATGCACAAAACGGAAAAATTAGTTCTACTTTAGATAAAGTAGAACTAATTTTTATCCTATCCATAATTACATTAATGCTTAGAATACCATATCCATCATTATATATAATATCGCCAATTTTACTATGTAAAAAATGTAGATATTTCTTTTTAAGTCATTTCTGAAATAATCAATGTTTATCCATCGGGGATAAACAATATCATCAGGATATAAATTGTATATAAATCTTGTGATTTCATTATATAATTCATTTAATGCTTTTAGAATTGGAAAATCTGGAGGTAAATATATATCATTATTACAATGTTCATACAAAATATTTCTCAGGATTACATCATTATCTAACAATTTGAATATTTCTTTGTTAGTAATTGACAATGATTTATAATCAACATAATCTAAATGATATAAATAATCATTACAAACTTTCGTTATTTCCTGTAACATATTTAATAGATTATATTAAATATTTTTATTATCGTTTTTATAAATATAAATGATTTAAATTTTAATTATAAAAACACAAAATATAATTAATAAATGACAGATCCAGAATATGAAAACATACAAATTTTAATAAATAACAATAAACCTTATTTATACAGTGTTTGTTATAAGACTAATAATAGATTCGCTTATTTGAAGGATTTAACTGGGATTGATCGAGAAAGCGAATTTAAATTATATAATTTTACTCCAACTTATGATGCTTGGTGCTTATTTTGTAATATTTTATGATTAATCATACGTAAAAGTTGTAAATTACGTTGTTCATCATGTAAATTAATATATTATTGTGACAAAGAATGTCAACAAAAATCATGGATGATTCATAAAAATCATTGTAAAAGAGATTTATTTTGTGTATGTATTTTATGTGGAAAAGATAATCCACAAATTACATGTGATAATTGTCCAGTTAAATATTGTAATGATAATTGTAAAAGTCAAATTGAAGGAGCTCACAAAGAATTTGATTGTAATACATTTCAACAATTAAAAAAATAATATAAATACTCAAAATATTTAATGTCTCAAATTAAATATTTTTAGATATCACATTTACCAGAAGTACAATCAGTTTTAATTGGTTGAGACGTCATACACTTGTCTCTATATACAGTAACTGATTTTAGATTATTATTTTTAGCTTGTATCCAAACATTTTTAATATCTGAAGGAGTTGAGTTATATGGTAAATTTATTGTTTTAGATATACAATTATCTACATATTTCTGCCAAGTACTCTGTGTTATTATGTGATCCTCTAATGTTAAATTATTAGCTTCATTAAAAAATGGTTCTATACCAAATCCTTTATTAGAAGTTAATAATGATATTCCTCCAGTTGGAGCTATACAAGTAATTGTTATATGTCTTCGTTTAATTTTAGTATTTTTTACAAAAGCTGGACATATTCCTTTCTCTACTGCTAATTCAATAGATGTTTGATGAGCAGTTTGTTGATATAAATTACCAATATAATCAATTAATTGTAAAGATTCATTTGAACCATATTTTATATTCAATCTATGTAAAATATCTGCATAACCCATAACTCCTAACCCAATTCTTCGTGTATGATATAATTGTTTTAATAAAAGTTCATCGTTAATTTGCATTTTATCAACTACATTATCTAAAAATCTAACTGCTAATCTAACTGAATCTATAAACATTTTTTCATTTAAATTATTATTGTTCCAGAAATCATTACTATTTAAATTCATGGAACCTAAAGTACACACTTCATTATCATACATACCTTGTTCACCGCAAGGAACTAATGTTTTAATTTTTCCTAAATGTCCTGATTCTTTTAATTGTATACGATCTAAGAATACAAGACCCGGATCGCCATTTTTCCAAGCATTTTTAGACATTAAATCCATTAAATCATCATTAAAATCATTAGTTTGATAAAGATCTAGATCATTGGAGTTAATGCCAACACTTATATTAAAATTATATAAATTTTTGGTTTTAGATTTAATTTCTATAAATTCTTTTATCATAGGATGAGATGAATTTAAGACGGCCATATTACCACGTTGGGGTCGATGACCTAATTTAATATTAGCATTTAACAGTGATAATTCTTCTAATATTTTAACAGGATTAGAAGATTCACTTAAATCAAATCCTATACCTATTCTATCATTCCATAATACTTTAGCACGTTCAGATAATTCTTTAAAATTATTTTCGTTTATACTTGGTAATATAGCACAATTCGGTCTTATCGGATCAATACCAACTAATAATGTATTCCCAGCTGGAATAAATCTTTTATTATAAATCAGATCATAAAATTCTTTAGTTTCGTTAATATTATTTGAAATATTTATTGATACTCGATGAGCTAATTCATTAAAAGTTAGAGATTTATAACGTAATTGTAAAAAATTGGGGAGCATTTTATTAAAAATAAATTATATATTTATAATTTATTTATTGATTATTTTTGTATATTAATTATATCATTAATATTAATTTCTATAGAAACAACTGGTACATTAATAAGTTCTGTTTATAAAATTTTAATTTTGATTAGGAAATTTTAGAAAACTGTTTGATTACCATAATTTTTATATAATAACATCTATTAGTTAAAATTTTAACTATAACAACTTGTTTTCTAAAATTTTCTAAGTTGAATTCAAAATTTTTATGTAATAACATCTATTTATTAGAATTTTATCTATAACTAACAGTTTTCTAAAATTTTCTATTCAAAATCAAAATTTTGAATTCAACTATTATTAATATCTAAGCTAGATTTAGATATTATAAGAAACTAGATTTTGAATCCCAATATTTATAGATATTAGTTTAGATATTAATAATACTTCAATATAAAATTTTGAATTCAACTTAGAAAATTTTAGAAAACAAGGTGATCACCATAATTTTTATATAAATAGATGTTATTATTATGAGAATTTTAACTATAACAAACAGTTTTCTAAAATTTTCTAATCAAAATCAAAATTTTATATTTAAACTTTATTAATATCAAAGCTAATATCTATAATAATAGATATTCAGGTTCTAATTTGTTATAATATCTAAATCTAGCTTAGATATTAATAATAGTTGAATTCAAAATTTTGATTTTGAATAGAAAATTTTAGAAAACTGTTTGTTAGACTTAAAATTCTAATAAATAGATGTTATTATTTTATGATTAATCATACGTAAAAATTATGATGATCAACTTGTTTTCTAAAATTTTCTAAGTTGAATTCAAAATTTTGAATTCAACTATTATTAATATTAAAGCTAATATCTATAAATATTAATATTTAGGTTCTGATTTCTTATAATATCTAAATTTAGCTTTAATATTAATAAAGTCTAAATATAAAATTTTGATTTTAGCTTAGAAAATTTTTGAAAACTGTTTGATCATCATAATTTTTATATAAATAGATGTTATTATGAGAATTTTAACTATAACAACTTGTTTTCTAAAATTTTCTAAGTTGAATTCAAAATTTTGAATTCAACTATTATTAATATTAAAGCTAATATCTATAAATATTAATATTTAGGTTCTGATTTCTTATAATATCTAAATTTAGCTTTGATATTAATAAAGTATAAATACAAAATTTTGATTTTGATTAGAAAATTTTAAAAAACAAGTTGATCACCATAACTTTTATATAATAACATCTATTTATTAGAATTTTAACTATAACAACTTGTTTTCTAAAATTTTCTAAGTTGAATTCAAAATTTTATGTTTAGCATTAATTAATATCTAAGTTAGATTTAGATATTATAAGAAACTAGAACCTGAATACCAATAATTATAGATATTAGCTTTAATATTAATAAAGTCTAAATATAAAATTTTAGTTTTAACTTAGAAATTTTTTAAAAACAAGTTGTTAGACTTAAAATTTATATAATAACATCTATTTATATAAATTTTAAGTCTAACAACTTGTTTTCTAAAATTTTCTATTCAAAATCAAAATTTTATGTTTAGCATTAATTAATATCTAAGTTAGATTTAGATATTATAAGAAACTAGAACCTGAATACCAATAATTATAGATATTAGCTTTAATATTAATAAAGTCTAAATATAAAATTTT
>Ga0315287_10000061_pt1 | contig 95530 bp, 75 predicted proteins | sample YL17G11_0_MG_FD_205037 | JGI IMG/M metagenome (GOLD analysis project Ga0315287, IMG submission 205037) | Sediment microbial communities from Yellowstone Lake, YNP, Wyoming, USA - YL17G11_0 | ecosystem: Environmental > Aquatic > Freshwater > Lake > Sediment | place: USA: Wyoming | collected... | reverse complement strand
CGGGTGATCTGACCTTCCAGGGCCAGGTAGCCGGAGCGGTCGTAGTAGTAGGCGTGGCGGATCGAGGGCTCGCCCCGGGCGGCGTCGCCCACGGTGGTGACCTCCACCCGGAGATAGGCCACGGAGGCGAAGCCGGCCGCTCCTGAGCCCGTTTCGGAGCCAGTGTCGCCCGACCCGGCTCCGGACTCGTCTTCGGCCGACCCGGTCTCCGTCCCAAGCCCTGGCCCTCCCGACCCGGCCCCGGCGTTCCGGTCGGCTGCCAGGAGGTAGGCGTCATTGTAGTCGATCTCTGTCGCCGCCACGGTCAGACCCAGCCGGTCGCGCCGCTCCTTCCGCACCAGGCGCCCCAGCGGATCGTAGGCGTAGGACCAGTAGCTCCCGTTCCCGTCGGCCGCCTTCACCCGCCGGCCGGCCGCGTCGTAGCCAAGACTGGCGAGGGTGAGGCCCGAGGAGTTGTCCCCAACCGACACCAGCCGTCCCAGGCCGTCGAAGCGGTAGGTCTTCTGGTAGCCGCGCTCGTCGGTGGCGACTATCTGGTTCCGGGTGTCGTCGTAGGCGTACCTCCGAGTCTCGCCGGTGGGTAGGCCCTCCTTGGTGACTCTCCCGAGGAGGTCTCGCTGGAAGGTGGTGACGTTGCCGTTTGGATCCCGTCGGGCGGTGAGCCAGCCCGTGGCCGGGTCGTAGACGAAATCCTCGGAAACGTTGCCGAGGCGCCCATCGGCATCCACCACGTTCACGGTCGTCTGCCGAGTGAGGTAGGCGCCCTGATACTCCGCCCCGTACTCGTAGCGGGTAACGAAAACCGTCCCGCCCGCGGGACCCGTCCCGCCAACGCGTCGCCGCTCGGTGACGTTGCCGTAGCCGTCATAGACGTAGGCCGTGACCTGGCGGGTTACGCCGTCCTCGACGACCCGGGTCTCGGCCACGGCCTTACTGTCATTGGTGAGCTCCGAGACCCACTCCACAGTGGTGACGAGGTCCCGCTTCTGCTTCTTCGCCACCTGGAGGTGGTAGGCCGGGTCGTAGACGTACGTGTCCGCCCGGTCCTGGCACCGAGGGTCGCTCAGGGGGTAGGGGGAGCTCTGGAAGACAAGGTTCTTGAAAAGGTCATAACTTGTGACCTGGCAGGAGGACATGACCGCGCCGAGGCGGCCGGTGAAGGTTGTGGTCGTCTCCAGGGGCATGCCCGTGACCGGGTCGTAGGTGGTCTCGACGCGCTTGTTGACGCCGCCTCCGGCGGATGTGGTCAGCCAGTTGCGGTGGTTGGAGTTGTAGTAGTGGATGGTGGTCAGGCCGACCTGGTCCAAGCGGGTCGTAGCGTAGGAGCACGGGATCGGCGGGCTCGGGGCGCCGCCTGTCGCCGGGTAACCATCCGGTTCGTTGTAGTAGGCAAAGGTCAGGACGTTGACCTCGCGGCCATCCACCCGATCGGCCCGGCGCGAGGCCCGGTAGTACTGCACGCTTCCGAGACCGCCGAGTCTCTTGGTCCCGCGCTGGAAGGTATACTCCGTCTCGGCTCCCGTGGGCCAGGCCACAGAGGTCAGATTGGCGCAAGTGTTGGTCGCCGTCTTCCCGGAGCCGTCATAGACCCAGAATTGGGCGCTGCCCAGACTGTACGAAAGACCCACCTTGCGGCCTGTCGGGTCGGTCACCCGCGAGAGGTAGTACTTGCCACTGTGGCCCGGGATGGGCGTCCGCTCGTAGACAACCTGACGCGCGCCGGTAGCGATAACCACGTTGGTATCCGAGTAGGCAATGGTAATGGTCCGGCCAATCGTGTCGACGACCTTCGCCAGTCTGGTCCGTCCCTGGGCGTCGGTGGCGTAGAAGTAGCGGATCTCGTTCCCGAACCTGTCCCGGGTGCCGATGACGCGACCAGCCGCGGAGAAGAAGACCTCGCGGCCATCCTTGTACGTCAGACGAAAGGCTGCGGCCTCGGCGCCGTTACCGTACCCGGCATAGGGGGAGAAAACCATGTCCCGCAGGGCGTACCCTTCAAGGCCGGTCCCGTCCGTCTCTACCTTGTAGACCGTTCCGTTCTCAAGGTGCAGCCACTTGTCGTCTGCGTTGATGGCGCTGATCTCAACACCCGGAAGGGCGAAACACCAACCCTCGCCCAGGCAGTAGCGGTCTTTGAGGAAGGCGTTCTTCTCAGCGGGTGTACCGCTGAAGGTCACGTTGGCGGTGTCGTGGGTCGTGATGATCGTGTCCGGGTCGCTCTGGTAGTAGACGTAGCCGTTGAAAACCCAGCGCTCGGTGCCCACCGTGAAGCTACCCGTGATGGTCTGGTAGGCGGCGTATTCCTTCCAGTCGCTCCGGAGCCAGTAGTTGTCGCTCGACCGGAAGACCTCGTAGAAGGCCACCACCGCGTAGGCGAAGGTGTGGCTCCCGGTGGAACCGGTCCAGGTCGCCCGGGCGTTGTCGTCGAAGAGCTTGGCGGCCCCGCTTTCGTAGCGGACCCGCAGGGTGAGGTCAAAACCGTTGCGGCCGGGGAGAGAGAACTCGCTGCGGGTGACCGAGAGTTCTCCGGTTTCCGCGGCGATGTCCTCGAGGTAGCCGGATGACTCCTTGGTGAAGGGGGCGTTCAGGGCGATGTCGTAGGAGGCCGCGTTCTTATCCTCCTCCAGCACTTCCATCAAGCTGCCAAGGGTATCGGCCCGAGCCGTGCCACCCCTGAGAGCCAGCAGGAAAACGACCGCGGCCAGTGCGAACAGGGCTTTTCTCATGTCTAGGCCCCGCCCGTTCCCGCCGGAGCGTGCCGTTCGAGAATGCTCTCCCAGGAGGTCCCCGCCAGGCGTTCTCCGGCGATGGTCTCAGGATCGAGCCCCCGGGCCTTGGCTAGGCGGAGAACGTTGTCAATTTCGTGGGCGTTCAGCCCCAGCCCGCGCCAGCGATCCAGGACGTCCTGGTCCACTCCGTAGGTGGCCTTGAGCCTCTCCAAGATGATCTTCTGCTGGGCGGCCTCCATCTCGGCGGCCCGGTTAGCGGCCACCTGCTCAATGGAAAGGCCTGCTGTCGTCTGTCGCAAGACGGCTTCGGTGTCGAGGCCCATGGCCCGGGCGTAGGGCTGGGCCAGCTTGATATCCGCGAGCCGGTAGCCCAGCTTGAGTAGGCTCTGGCACTCCTCGTCCACGCCGGAGCTTTTCTTGGCCGCCCAGAGGCCCCGCGGGTCACAGGCGAGAGCCAACTGTTCCCAGGTCTTGCCCGAGAGACGCCCCTCAAGGAACGAGCGGGATGGGCGCCCGGTGGTCTGGCCCAGCCCGACGCCTTCCAGGATGTCCTGCGGGGAGAGACCGCGCGCGAAGTAGGCCCGGATTTCGTCCTTGGTCAGCGGGTCGGCCTCGGCTTTTCCGAACCTGACCCGGATGGGATCGAGAATGCTCGCCCAACTGGCCCCGGTGGCCCGGCAGGCCAGGATGCCCGGCAGTTCCGAGACTGGCAGGCCCTCCGAAAGCAGGCACTCCAGGACGCTGAGCACCTCGAAGGGCTCGGCCCCCGACTCAATGACATCGGTGACCGTGCGCGCGTCGCTTCCAAGGCCGGGCAACCGCTCAGTGATGAGCCGGTAGATGGCCGCCTTCCGGACCACGGGCCGCCAATCGCCGGCTAGGCCGCAGAGCTTCGCAACTGTGCTCGACTTGAGACCGGTCAGGGCGACGAGGTCTTGGACCACGGGCGCCGGCGGGTCGTAGGTGGAGACCGGCGAACCGCCCGCGGACATAGTCAGGCCGGACGACGCGGACGAAACCAGGGACGTCCGTGGGGATGTGGCGGCCGTGCGAGACCGTGCCACTCCGACAAGGTCGTCGCTGGTAGCCACGGGATCCCGCTCGGCCGGGGATAGGGTGGCTCGGGCCCCACTCCCTGCCGGGGCCGGCGATAGGCCCGGGGGATAAGCCGGCGGATAGACCTCAGCCATTCGCCCTCGCGGTAGGCTTCCAAGAGAGCCCGCGGCCGCCAGCAACGTGCTCAGGGCGACGACACAGACCAAGATCCCCCGGAGGGTGCGCGACTTGGACACGAGCATCACCCCCCGCGGCTCAGTTGTACTCCCCGATCTCAAACCAGAGAATCTTGGAGTAGTAGACCCGCCGTGTCAGGCGGGTGTAGGGAGTCCCATCGGTCGGCATGTCGAAGACGAAGTAGGCCGAGCCGCGTCCCTGCTGGCAAAGGTCCACCCACTCGACGAAACGCTGAACTTCAGCCGCCGCTAGATCGAATTCATAGGCGACCCCGTCGTCCATGATGATGCTGAGGGCGCCCCGGGCAGCCAGGATGAACTTCTCCACGTAGCCGGCGAAGAACCTGGCGCCGTAGCCGGACGTGCTCTCCGAGGTGATCTGCTGGATGGCGTAGACATCAAGGGTCGAAGCCGGAAGGAGAAAGTCGAAGGCCTCCCGGTCGACGGACTCAAGCTCGTCCCGGGTCATGCCGTTCGCGAAGAGGGTTTCCGCCGCCGCCTCGATCTCCTCGAGAGTGCCGCCGGAGGACGACGTCCAGGTTCCGTCCTGGTAGGCCTGAAGGGTGTCGCCTTCGTCGACGCTGACAAAGAACCGGGCCTCGGCGTATTCGGGTTGGATGAGGGAGGCGTAGACGTGATCTATGGCCTTCCAGCCCGAGCTATCGTAGTGGGCCGTGTCGACCTGGTAGGTGGCGGTCGCGACGCTTTCGTCGTAGATGAAGGTCACCGAGGCCAGCGTGGGGCGCGTCTCCGTGTCTGGATTGAAGATCGCAGCGACCTGTAGCGAGTCTCCGGCCAGGAGTAGCTCGCCCAGTTCATCCGGACCAAGCGCGGCCAGTTCTGAGGCCGTCATTCCCACTCCGCGGAGGCTCTCGGCGTCGGCTTCGACGCTGTCCCAGCCACCTTCGTAGTAGCACCACCATTGGCCATCCTTATAGGTCATGACCGTGGCGTAGTCATTGGGCGAGAAGAGGAAGCTCACGTCGCCATCGGCGGCGTCCTGGCTAACCGAGACTCCCGAGAGCTCCGACCAGCCACTCGTGTCCGTCGCGTCAGAGGTTCCGGCGATGGCGACTTCCTGTACGGGACACTCGGCGTAGAAGATCTGGTTCGTGCCACCAGAGGTCGCCTTGCCGGCGAACCACACCTTGTAGGTTCCCTGGTCCAGGATCGCCGCCGGAGGCCCAAGGTTATAGGCGTACGGGCTCCCCGTGAGCGTCGTCAGAAAGGGCGCTGGCTCGCGGACCTCGAAGTTGAGACCGTCTTCACTCTCGGCGTAGCTTACGCTGGTTCCTGTTGAGGACCACATTAGGTAGCGGTCCCCGACCTTGAAGACCCTCAGGCTGGACCCGACGCCGCCCTGGTCTTCCCAGTAGGTATGGTTCACGTTGACGTACTCCTCGGACCAGTCCGTCAGGCCGTCCTGGCTCCGGGCCCGGCGGAACCTGGTGGCGGGGTCGCCCGGCACATAGTAGTAGAGCGTTAATTGGTCGCCCTCGGCGATGATGGACGGGGAGAGACCGTATAGCCAAGCGCCTCCCGGGCGCTCACACTTCACGGGCGTGCCGTCCCCGACCTTGCACCAGATCATGTCACTGCCCCACAGAGCGCTGAACCATACCTTTAGGACTCCACCGTCCATGAGCGCTGTGGCGCTGGTCGGGCCGTGCTCGTAGTTGGTAGCGTCGGGGCTGATGAGCAGCTCGGATGTCGACCAGTTCACCCCGTCGCGGCTTCGAGTGGCCAGGGTGTAGAAGTACTCCGCGCTTCCATAGTATCGCCCCGTGAACAACATGACGTAATCCTGGCCATCCAGGAGAACCCACGGGTAGCTCGCTCCCGAGGACCACGGTCTTACGGTTACGCCATCTAGGTCGTGCATGCTGTGGTACAGACACCCGTGCCCTGAAACCCAGTGAACCCAATCACGGCTGTCCCGGCACGCGATGTCGTGCGTTCCGAAGAAGCAGCGGGCCACGCCGTGGTCGGCGACCAGACAGGGCCCGTCCTTGATGCTCGTGAAGGCCCGCCTGACTACGGTCCAGGCCACGCCGTCCGGACTGGTGGCGTAGCCAAAGGAACACGACGAGTCGCTCGACGTCTGCTGGGCTCCGAAGAGCATGCGGTAGATGGAGCCGTCCCAGATGACGGACGGCGCGAAGGTGTTGTAGGCGTAGAACGTACTCGTCAGCGGGTCCAAAACGCCGTTGCCCGAGTTCTGGACGGTCCACGAGACCCCGTCAGAGCTCGTGGCGTACCCGATGTGCGCTCCGCTCGTCCCGGGCCACTCAAACCACATGTGGTAGGTGGAGTCCCGCTTGAGAACGCTGGGATTCACAACCGAGGCCAGAACCGCGGAGCCGCCATTCTGCACGCTCCACTTCAGCCCATCCAAGCTCGTCGCATAGTAGATTCCGTAGGGGGAGCCCGGTTTGCACAGCCACATCTTGTAGAGGGCGCCGTCCTTAAGGACCGCCGGGCCGCCAAGGGCCGTGCCCAGCGACGGAGTGAAGCTCACGGCGTCCTGTCCGTTACCCACTTCCCACAGTTCAAGATCGGAGCTCTCCGCGTAGCCGATGGTGGTGGCGGTATCGAGGGTGCCGACAAACCACATCTTGTAGGTCTCTCCGTCGATGAGGACCGTCGGGGCCCTGACCCCGTCCTCGAAGAAGCTTCCGCTCGAGGCGCCGATCACATCGGCTGTGGGCAAGGTCCCTTCGAAGAAGAGCGAGACGTGCGACTTCACCTCGACCTGGCAGAGGCTAAGGCTTACCTGACCCGTCGCCCCCGAACCGCTCGCCTGGAGTCCAATCTGGATTTCGGCGTTGGTGGCGCCGGTGGGAACGGTGATGTTGTCGAGTCTCCAGGTGCCGGAGATGGACAACGTCAGCGGCGCGGGGTCGAGTTGACCCGACTGAAGGTAGCCGCTGCCGTCACGCCATCTGAGTTTCATGTACCCCTGAACGAGATGGGGGCTAAGGAGGACCGCTCGAACCGAGGCCGACACCACATTCCCGGCCGACACGGTGAGACCCGATTGAGTGACGAGGGCCTCGCCGGCGGCTGTGCTACCCGCCAGCGTAATGCGTTGCTCCCCCTGCACCTCGTACTCCGCCGACAAACCGGATCCCGTGAGGCTGCTGAAGGCGTCACAGATCCCGTCAACGTCGGAGTCGGTCTCCATCCGTGGCGATTGGACTAGGTTTGTAGTGCTGTCCCTCACAAGAGGAGGCGGTGACAGGATCGGTCTGATACCGCTTGTGCTGCGTTCCACGGCCCCTGTATCGTAGTGAAGGCCAATCGAAGACAAATCAAGCGTAATCTCGTTGGCGAACACAGGCGATGACAGTGTCACCGCGATCAACATGATCACTGCCAGGAGGCGTTTCTCTGTCCTAGGGCGCATACGTTTCATCCCTCCGACCCGACCTGGAGATGGCTACTTCTGTCGTGGCCGCCAGGGATTCCCTGGGAGGGCAGTGATCTCCTGCCTCGGAACACTGGTTTTGGCTTCGCCTGGCTGGAGACATGCCGAGGCAGTTCACGGTGCGCGGGGTCGAGCGGCGCTGCGGAGCCGGGTCAGGCCGATCCGTCTCGCCGCCGCGTCGGCCCCAGGCGTCTCACCCGCTCCTCCCCTCCCGACCCCCCCGCGTCCCTCTACTCCTCCATCCAGGCCCGCAGGCGCGGGAAAAGAACGTCGAGGAGCGGCCTGAGAACGCGAGTCACGCCCACGTCCTCACGCTCCCGGACGATCTCGTCCACCGTGCGGGCACCCAGGACTAGCCGGGCAAAGGCGGGCCGCGGCAGGCGAGCGGCCGGCCGGCCCGAAAGCTCGACTACTTCGACCAGCCGCCCATCCCGCCACTTCAGAATCAGGTGCGGGCCGTAGAGATCGAGGACGAGATCTGTCGAGAGGCCCCGGAAGAGAGAGGCGGCCAGCCGCCGTTCGAGGACCGGTGCCAGGCGCTCCAGGAGGGCCCTGTGGTCGTAGATCTTTACTTGCCAGGCGTAGGGCAGTTCTTCCCGTCCACCGAGGGAGGTGGCCAGGGCGTAGAGGGGTGACCCGATCGGCGCGCACAGATTGATCCGGTGGTAGCCGGACTCGATGGCCTTGACCGCCGCCCAGCGGAGCATCTCCAGAAGGGCATCCCGCTCGCCCGTCCGGATGAAGGCGAGCGTAACCACATTCGGCCATGGCCGGGTTACGAACATCGCGGCCACGCGACCGCCCGCCGACACCACGTAGCACGGCCCCCAGCCTGTGGGGCCCTGGTCCCGGACCACATGCTCCCAGAACGCCCGCGACCGCACCTCGAACAGGTCCAGCTCGCGGTCCCCGGCCTCCCACAGTTCGGCCAGGGCCTCGACGTCCTGAGCTTCGGCTATCCGCGTGGTGAAGACCCACCCCCGGTCGAGCCAGGGATCGGTCTCGACGGCCTTCAGGGTCTCGGCGGCCCCCAAGGACACCGTCTTGTCGACAGGTGAACAGTAGAAGTATCCGAAGCGGTCATAGAAGCCCTCAATGCCCAAGACCCCGGCCAGAAGGCACCCATCGGCCCGCGCCTCCTCGTCGAATCGCTCGACGAGAGCCCGGACCAGGCCCAACCGGCGGTAGTCGGGGTGGGTGGCTACGTAGTTGAGCGAGGCCACGGGAAGGTCCACGCCTCCGAGGGACCAGATCGTCGGCAGCCGGGTCACGCTGGCCACCACGCGCGGACCGGTCTCTCCGCTGCCGGTAGCCGCGGGAGCCGACCCACGGTGGGTGGGGGCGCCGGCGCCGTTGGGGTCCTCCGCGATGAGACACCATCGCCGGTCCAGACCGGGGTAGTGGCGCACTACCGTCTCGTAGAGCGCGGCCACCTGGGGGTCGAAGACCGTGGCCAGGAGACGGCAGGTAGCCTCGAGGTCGGCGTCGGAGACCAGGTGGCGCAGGACAAGGCCCTCGGTTCTCATCCCTCCGCCCTCTCCATCTCCCCGACCAGTTCCCCGAAGACCCGGAGGGCCTCCTCGACCGGCTCGGGGGTGGTCATATCCACACCCGCGCGCTTCAGGAGCTCGATCGGGTAACCGGAGCCACCGGCCCCGAGAAAATCGAGGTAGCGGCGGACGGCGGGCTCGCCTTCCCGCAGGACCTGCTGGGCCAGAGCCGCCGCGGCGGAGTAGCCCTTGGCGTACTTGTAGACGTAGAAGGGCGTGTAGAAGTGGGGCACCCGAGCCCACTCCACGGCGATCTCCTCGTTCACCTCCACGCCGGGTCCGTAGTACAGCCGGTTCAGGTCGCGGTGGAGGCCGCTCAGGACCTCGGGCGTCAGGGCCTCGCCGGCCTCGATCTTCGCGTGGGTCAGCATCTCGAACTCGGCGAACATGGTCTGGCGGTAGACGATGGTCCGCACGGCCTCCAGGTGGTGGTTGACCAGGTAGAGGCGCTCCGCCTCGTCCTTGGTCCGACCCAGAAGGTGGGCCAGAAGGAGGTTCTCGTTGAACGTCGAGGCGACCTCGGCCACGAAGATGGCGTAGGAGGCGTAGACGAAAGGCTGGGCCGCCTGGGAGAAGTGGCTGTGGATGGCGTGGCCCATCTCGTGGGCCAGAGTGAACATGTTGTGGACGTTCTCCTGGTAGTTCAGAAGCACGAAAGGATGTGTACCGTAGGCGCCCCAGGAGTAGGCGCCGCTGGTCTTGCCCTCGTTCTCCAGGACGTCGATCCAGCGGCCGGTGAAGCCCTCCCGGAGGGCCCCAAGGTAGGTTTCGCCCAGGGGGCCCAGAGCGGCCGCCACGGTCTCCACCGCCTCCGAATAGGGAACCTTGCGGGCGACCTCCTTGACTATGGGCGTATAGAGGTCGTAGAGGCAGAGGCTGTCCAGGCCCAGGCGCCGCTTGCGCACGGCCATGTAGCGATGGAGAAGAGGCAGATGCCGGTGGACCGTTTCGATCAGGTTCTGGTAGACGCTGAGGGGCACGTTGTCGGCGTGGAGGGAGGCCTCCAGGGCTGAGGGGAACTTCCGGGTCCGGGCGTAGAAGGCGTCCTTTCTGACGCTGGCGGAGTGGATGGCCGCCCAGGTGTTGACGTACTTCCCATAGCTCTGGTAGAGGGTCTCGAAGGCCTCCCGGCGGACCCGCCGGTCGCCCGACTCCAGGTAACGGAGGAAGCGACCTTCGGTGAGGGGGACCTCGCTACCGTCCTCATCCCGGATGTCGGGGAACTTGAGGTCGGCGTGGCAGAGCATGTTGAAGATGGTCTGGGGGCCCTGGGCCATCTCCCGAGTCTGGGCCAGGAGTTGCTCCATCTCTGCCGTGAGGGTATGAGGTCTCTGCCGGAGGACGTTCTCCAGGTTGTGCCGGTAGAGGGCCAGGTCCGGGTTCTCGCTGATCATCGCGGTGATCCGGTCCGGCGCGGCGGCCAGGATTTCCGGGACCATGAAAGCGGCGGCGGCCCCGGCGTCGGTGACGAGGGCCGTGGCCCGGTCGCTCATGGCCTGGTAGACGGCTGCGGTGTTGTCTTCGTCGCGACGCATGCGGGCGTAGACGAAGAGGCGCTCGATCAGTTGGCTGATCTCGTCTTCGAGGCGAAGGCCCCCGAGGAGGTCCTGGCTGGAGGAGGTGAGCCGGCCCCGGTAGGACCCGATCTTGGGCAGGAGCTGCCGCGCCTTGGCGAAGTCTTCTTCCCACTTGTCGTTGGACGGGTAGAGGTCTTCCAGGCGCCAGGTGACCTCGACGGGCAGTTCGTGGCGTTTGGGCATGGCGCTTTGGGCGGGGGCAGTCACAGGCTGTCATCCTCCTTCGCTGGTCCGCGGGTCAAAGCATTCCTAGCCATCTCACCCAAGTGAGGGACTTCATGGTAGAATCCTACCCATCAAGCGGCCCGACTGCCCCGGATGCTCGGCCCTTCTCGTCGCTCGGGCAGCCCCGCCGCTTGGCCGCCCCACCGGGCCGATCTTGGGGCCTCGACGGACGGCAGCAGGGAGAGGAGTGTGGGAGAGATGGGCAAGGGCGACAAGGAGTCTCGCATCCTGAGAGTCCGCCTGGTCGCGGCCGACCCGGTCGCGCTGGCCGAGGTCCTGAAGCTCGGCCCGCTGGACTGGGGAGGTCGCGGGCCGCGAACCCGGCCCCAGGGCCAGATCGGCGGAGAGGTCTACGTTTCGCCCGGCCAGCTAGAGAAGCTCAAGAAGGTTCTCCGCTGCACAGTGGAGCTCATCGAGGACGCCACCGAGGTCGGCCAGAAACGGCAGCAAGAGGTCGGCAAGGGCGACCGCTTCGAGGGCGGCAAGAAGGCGCCCCGCGGACTCGGAAAGAAGGGGTGATACCGCGTGGCTTACCTTAACGTCACCGAGATAGGCTCGGCTCTGAGCGCCCTGGCCTCCACCTACCCCCTATTCTGCCGGCTCATCACCCTGCCTCACACCACCTATGAAGGTCGCTCCCGCTACGCGCTACGGCTCGGGAACGCCCCGGCCGCAAGCCGCGACGGGGTTCTCATCGTCGGAAACCTGCACGCCCGCGAATGGGGCTCGGCCGACATCGCCATCAACTTCGCCTCGGACCTCCTGGAGGCCTATACGGCCAACCTCGGCCTGGTCTACGGCGGCAAGTCCTTCACAGCGGCCCAGGTCAAGGCCATCATCGAGGGTCTAAACGTCTTCGTCTTCCCGTGCGCCAACCCGGATGGCCGCCACCATAGCCAGACCGTCGACTCCATGTGGCGCCGCAACCGCAACCCCGCCGAGAGTGGCGGCCGATGTGGTCACCAGCGCCAACCCCTGCGACTTCGTCTCCCAGACCTACCGGGGCGCATCCGCTGGCTCATGGACGTTCACAGCTACAGCGAGCTGGTCATGTACCCCTGGGGTGACGACGAGGATCAGACGGCAACCCCGTCCATGAACTTCACCAACCCGGTTTACAACGTCCTCCGGGGCATCGAGGCCGACACGGCCTACAAGGAGTACATCCCGGCCGCGGAGCTCACGCTTTTCCAAGCCGTAACCAAACGGGTCCACGACGCTATCGAGGCCGTCCGGGGCAAGACCTATACCGCGCAGCAGAGTTACTCTCTCTATCCCACCTCGGGCTGCAGCGACGACTACTAATAGAATTCCAGCCGCCCTGGTCCGAAATGGAGAAGATCATCCTCGACATCTCCGCCGGCCTCGTCGAGTTTTGTCTGGCCACGCCGGCCGAGGGCAGTGTGATCGACGTTGACCTCGACACGCCGAGCCTCTCCTTCCACGACGTTCCCGAGCACGAGACCACCTCGCGGGCCGTCGTCCTCTCCGTCCGGGCCTGCCCCGAGGTCACCTTCCAGATTACCGCCGGGCCGAGCGTGATCGCGGGTCCGGTGGGGACGGTCTTCGGAACCCCCCTCGGGACATCCGTCACCCTACCCCCCAGCACGACACCGGCCACCCCGCGCCCGGCCCGGGTCTGGATCTCCTACACCGGAACCAACGCCGGCGACACGGCCACCGGGACGGTCACCATCCGCTGCCTCGAAACCAGCGGCGAGTGGGCGGTACGCCGAGGGGCAGAACGTCTCCTTCTATCGCCTGACCCTGCCCGTCTCCGCCGGCGGCTGCGAGGCCCAGGCGGGCAAGTGGCACGCTGTCCTGCGCCTTGACGAGAAGGAGTTCGCCCGCTATCGGGAGAGCCTGAAATCGGGCCCGGCTCGCCCAGGATGGCTACGAACCAGGGGCCACTCTCACCGTCCGGGCCGTTTTCACCGAGGACGGGCTGCCGGTCGAGGGCCGGGCAACGGCCCAGACCGAGATGGAACGCCCCGACGGGACCAAGACCACCCTCACCCTGGCCGAGATCGAAGCCGGGGTCTTCGAGGCCGCCCTGTCCGCCACCCTGGCCGGGGTCTATCGCTTCCGCGTTCTCGGGAGCGGCCGGAGCCTCGGTGGAACCCTCTTCACCCGGGAGCGGCTTCTCACCGGCGCCGTCTGGAGAGGCGGAGACGAACCCTCGCCCCGGGGCGGAAACGACCAGGGTGAGCACGATGGCCGTCTTTGTCGGCTCCTTCTGTGTCTTCTCAGCCCCAAGACCATCTCGCCCAAGCTTGAGACCAGACTCAAGCGGCTCGGAGTGGATCTCGACAGCATTCGGGCCTGCGTCCTGGGCTACTGCCGGGAAAGCGGAAAGCTTGAGGCGGCCTTCTCCCCGGGGGAATTCAAGACCACGCTCAAGACCGAAGGGTGTGGTTGCGAGGACCTGGATGCTAAACCCCTAGGGTGAGGCGTCGGCTACAGCCGGCCCGCCGTCTACCTCTCGGGCGGGGCGTCAGCCGGTTGTCCCCGGCCGGCGCCCCGCCCAGGACAAGAGCCGCCGTGGCCGCGGGTATCATCTACTGCGTCTCCACCTTGTCGATCTTGAAACCGTAGCGGCAATCCCCGTAGTTGGTCACGAACTCGAGGGCGAGCGAGTTGGCCGGAAACCAGGCGGTCCAGAAGTCGGATTGCGTAGTCTTCTCGTACATCTTTAGGAGAGTCCCGCCGGAGTTCCTGATCGCCAGGTAGTCACCGGGGCCCAGCTCGAGGCGGGCAAAATGCACCCGGACGTTCTTGGCCGATGGGCGCGCCACAGTCCAGGAAAACCGGCTATTGTCGGCGTAGGGATGGAGGGTCTCGGGCAGGGAACCGGCCGCCGGAGCGTAGGAGCGAGTCTCGACCTTGTCGACGGCAAACCCCCATCCGGTGCCCGCGCTGTCGCTTCTGATGACAACGGCCATGGCGTCACCGGTCACCCAGTCGGTGTAGAAAGCGCCTGTCGTGCCCTGTCCGAAGTTCACGGCGGCCACTCCCGCCTTGTCGGTCACAACGAGGGTGTCGCCGGTCCCGACCCCGACCTTGGTGAAATGCAGCCTCATCTCCTGGGCCGAAGGACGTTCGATCATCCAGGTCTTGGAGAGACTGTTGGCATAGGGGTGATCTGAGGCGACGATGATCGGATTGGGCTTAGGCGCCGGTGTCGAGGAGGAGGCCGTCTGGCTCGGGGGGGCCGTCGTCTGCGGGACAGTGGCCGATCCTTCCGGAGTGGTCGAGGTGGTCGCAGGCGCATCGGCGGGCTGGGGCTCCCTCGAGTGCGCAACGGCCCAGACGCCCAGAGTGAGCACAATGGCTGCCGCCACCGCGGCTACGGGCAGGAGCGACCGCCGCCGGACCGGGACAACTCTCTGCCCGCAGTAGGCGCAAAACCTGACTCCGGACCCTAAGACCTTCGCGCAGCGCGCTCTCGGGCAGCGATTGAGTCCGGTCATGGCTGTCGGTCTCCTTTAGACGGCTCTGCGCCCACACTGGGGGCAGTAGTGAGCCTTGATTGGCATCGCGGCCGCACAGCGGCCGCAGGGGCGATCCTCACACAACTGAAAGCCGCACGTCTGGCAGTAGATCTCGTCGGCGGCATTGCGACCATCGCACTCCGGGCAAAGGACCTCGACGCCGATCGGGACGAAGCTGTAGGGGGTGGGGGAGGGCGCCGCCCCCTTGGGGGTCGCGACCGGGGCCGGCGGCAGAGCCTGGGGGGGCGGGGCCGCCCGTCCGGACGAGGTGACCGGCGAGACAGCCGGAACAGCCGGGTGCGCCGCAACGGCGGCAGGCCGGGGGGACGTGTCCGGGAGAGCCACGAGCCACTCACTGAAGGTGGCGCAGTCCCTGAGAACGTCCGAACGCCAGGCTCTCTCCAGGAGGGTGGCCAGACGCCCGCCCCATCTGTTCTCCAGAATCTTGACCAGGAGATCATAGGCTTTCCCGTCCATCTGCATCCACTGGGGCTCAAAGTAGCCCTCGCCCCAGGCGCCGGCGCGAACGTCAGCGTCGCACCACCCCAGCATCTCGGCCAGAAGAATGGATCCGCTGAACCGATCGGCCTCCGGTCCCCAGAGGCCCGAGGGTGTTCCGCGATGCGCGTAGCCCAGGGAGCCTCCGGGCAGGTCGGTGGGGCGCTCCATTTCGGACCCGTACATCTCCTCGACGTCGACGAGTTCGACCGGCGTGGGGTGGCCCGTCGCCCGTTCCGCCAGGGCGGGAAGGAGGACGTTTCCGCCCGACAGATCTCCATGGGCCAGTCCCTGTTCCTCCAGTCCGACGAGGATTTCGGCCAACCCTCGGGCCAGCTCAAGACTCTGGCCAGGGGTCAGCGACCGCCGGCTGAGCATGACCTCCGTCCAGGAGGGACCCTCGATCCAGGGCATGAGGACGGCGTAGGTCAGGTCGGGATGCTCCCGCAGGAGCCCCCCGTGCCGCCGCGCGGTGAGGACACTCCGGCGGCAGACTGTGAGGCCCGCCAGAGCGGCGTACTTGGCCAACCGGTCGGCGATGCCGACCAGCCGGGGCTCCCGGAAGCGGGGCGTGAAGACCTTGAGGGCTCGCCGCTCGCTTCCGCTGGCGAGTTGGAAGACAGTCGCCTTCCGTCCCTGTTGCCCGTAGGGCATCCCCGGGGCCGACGGATGGACAGTAAAGTGGTAGGTCGCGTTATCGATGCTCAACTGTTGCCCGACCGAGGGCTGAAAAGCCAAGCCCGATCACCTCCCCCATCCTCACCGAGCCCGGTCTCCCCGCCTAGGGCTCGGGTCGCGCTCTCACTCGCTGATAACCTTGTCAATGAAGTGACCGTTTCTCTGCCATGGCGGCATGTTCTCCTCGGCCCATTGGCCCACACGCTGGTTGAGGAACGGGATGGGAACGAGCGTTTCCACGGCCGCCCGCGTCATCTCGCCGGTCGTAATCTGGTTTGTGAGCCAGAGGCGAGCCTTGTTGGCCAGGAGGATGTCGGCAATGCCGTCCAGCCACTTGGCCAGGGCGGCCCCTCCACCCAGGACCGAGTGGCCGAGACCCCGCAGGACCTTGCCGTGCCCGTCGTCGCCCAGGGTCTGATCGAGAAGCCTCCCGACATGGTCCAAGGCTTCCAGGAACTGCTCCCTGGCCCGCTTTGAGTCGGCCACCCAGTCAATAGATTTGAGCACACTCGCGGCTGACCCGACGACGGTTTCGATTGACTTCGGGCGATCCACGTCCGGGATGTCCGGACCGACCGGCGAGCCGCCGGCGTCGGCCTGGCTCTGGTCCCTCCGACCGGGTCTGGCCGGCCGCCTGAGCAGCGGCAGGAGTGTCGAGTGGCGGCCAAGATCCTGAAAGACCCTGGCCCCCTGAGAATCGGCGGCCACGAAGGCCTGGATCCTGTCTTGGAGACGCGCGGCCTTGTCCCCAAGAGCGCCGGCGAGAACGTCGGCTCGGCGGAGGGCATCGGTGGTCTGGCTCTCAAGTCCTTCCCGCTGGCGAACCTCCCAATCGAGGGAGTGCAGGGCTCGCTGGACCTCGTGGCGACGGTGCCGCAGCGCGTCGGCCCCGGTGTGCATCTCGGCCGCAAAGGCTCGGAGTCTCTCGGGGTTTACCAGGATGCGGACCGCTTTCGACCCGGTCAAGGTAGCCGACGCGGCTGACGCGACCCCGGAGACCGCAGCCACCCCGCCGCCGGTGTCCCCGAAGAGCTTCCCGATGTCGTATATCTGTCCGCTGGGATCTTTCACCTCCACGTGAAGGTGTGGGCCGGTCACTCCTTTGCCCGTGGCTCCCGAGAGCGCGATGACCTGCCCGCTCACGACCCACAGACCCACCGGGAGGTTGGGCTTCTTTAACAGGTGGACGTAGTACGACTTCCAGCCACCCGCGTGCTCAAGGACGACCGTGTTGGCGCCGTTAGTGTCCATGTACACGCTCGCGACGTGGCCGTCGGCCATGGCCTGTACGGGAGTCTCGGCGATGCAGCCGAAGTCCATGCCAAAGTGCTGCGAGTTTGGCCACCAAGGACCCCTCTCGCCGAAGCGGCCCGTCACCGGGGTACTCCTGTCGACCGGCCACACGAATCGTGGCCCTTCCCGCGGTGCTTCCATATCTATCCCCTGCCGTTCTCCGTCTCGCGGATCATCACTCGACCGGGTTGTCCCGGACCGCGCTGGCTAGACCGGCGGCCCCCAGCGCATCCGCTCCGTCGAAAAGCCTTGCCGCCCGCGACAGGCGCCCGGACATCTCCCCGGCGCGGGCCGAGAGGAGGTCCGCCTGCCGGAGCACGGCCTTCCCCTGGGCTTCAATCTCGGCTCGCCGGCTCACGTCCCAGTCGAGCAGATCGAGAGCGCTCAGGAGAAGACGACCCATGATCCGCAAACCCTCCCCCGCGCGGGTGAGTTCGCCCGCCAGGGCATCCAAGCCGTCCGGCCGAACCATTATCCGGGGCACTCTAAGCCGGCGCTTCCCGTCGCCTGATCAGATCGGCCCATTCCCTCGGCTTCGGCGCCATACCCACCTTGACTATCCGGTACTTGCCCCGCCGGGCGAGGTAACCCACTCCCGCCGGAAGGGGTCGATTGGCCTTCTCCAGGGGAACGCGGAGGTTGAAGAGATTGAGGTCGGCGTTGTCACTGGAGCCCAGGCAGAATCCGGTCTGCATTTCGCGAAGACTCTTAACCCACCCGTCCCAGGAGGCGCTGACGTCGCTTGTGGCCCCGGTCAGAAGGAGATGGACACCCAGACCCCTCTCCCGGCGCACGATCTGCTCCAGCCTATCCTTGATCTCCGCTTGAGCCAGGTCGCGGACGGTGAAGAAATCGTCGATGGCCAGCACGAGCGCGGGAAGTTGGGAGACCGGACCCGCCTCGCCGCCGGAAGACGCGGGCTCCCGGCGCCGGCCCAACTCCGCGATGATCTCATCGAGGGCCTTCCCGAGGCTCTCCTCGTCCAGGGCCAGGGCCCGGACGTGCGGCAGGGACTCGAGGTCGGCTAGCCCGGCTCGCCGAAAATCGACCAGGTAGAGGCGCAGATCGGCCGGGGAGTAGGTCTCGGCCAGGGCCAGGAGCCACGACTGGAGGAGGGTGGTTTTCCCGCTCTGGCCCGGACCGGCGATCAGGAAGTGCGGGCCGTCGCGGAGATCAACGGTCACGGTCGTTAGTTCCTCAACGTCGATTCCGATCGGCACGCTCAGGCTTCCGTCCTTCTGAGCGACACTCCAGGCCTGGCCGGGGGGAACGAGGTCCTTCAGAAGAACCATATCCGGCAGGACAGGGATGGGCGTGGCTCGCGGCCCCGACCAGGCCTCGGCCATGGCCAAGGCTAGCTTGCGGAGAGCGGCCGTCCGGGCAGCCTCACCCTCCCCGAGGACAGGCAGCGCCGTTTGGAACTCCAGGGGAGGCGTCCCCTTGACCAACCCGCGCCCGGGGGTCGGCGCCGGGATGAGCCCCTCGGTCCGGCCGACGGCCAGGCCGTAGTCGCCTGGTTCCACCAACTGGAGGGCAACAGTGAGGCTGATGTTGCCGGCTATCTTTACCCTGACCGAGGTTGGACCGTTGGCCGTGACAACCAAGTGAAGCCCAAAGTTACCGCCTTCCCGGGCCAACTGGGCCAGCGAGTCCTCAGCGTCGGGGTACTGGCCGGCAAGCCCGGCATAGTTGTCGAGTGCGATCACGATGGCCGGCAGCTTTTCGCCGGTGGTGGCGCGGTAGGCGACGAGGGTGGTCACCCCGGCCCGCGCGAACCGTTCCTTGCGGTCTTCGAGCTCGCGGAGCAAAAGACGCAGGAGCCTCGACAACCGCTCCCCCTCATCGCTCTGGACGACCCCGCCGACATGCGGCAGGGCCTCGAACGCGGACAGGAGCCGGCCGCCGAAATCGAGGAGGTAGATGCTAACGTCTTCAGGCGAATGGCCCATAGCCAGGGACACGACCAGGGTCTGGATGAATGTAGTCTTGCCGGCGCCCGGCCCGCCGTAGACAGCCAGGTGTCCTTCTCTTCCGAGGTCGAGAGCCAACGGCCCCTGGGACTGCTGCCCGGGATTGTCGACCAGTCCGACGACCGGGGCAACCCAGCCCACGGCGGGCCTCCAGGTCTTCCCGTCCCAGCCTCCGCCATCCCGGACCCCTCCGTCGTCCAGCACCGCCCGAAGTTCTACGACGTGTGGCAGCGGGGCAAGCCACGGCCCCGGCAAGCGCCGGACACCGTCCCGCTCGGCAACCTCGGCCAGGTAGCGGACCAGGGCTTGAAGTTGGGTCAGGCTTGGCTGTCCTCCCGGTGATTTGGGTCGCTCGCCTAGGACCCGTTTGCTCCCATCCAGGGCCACTTCCAGGATGGCATCCTTGGTCCCAGCCGCCTCGCTTTCCGGCGCGTAGGGCGCACCCGCCCAGGCGGCCTGAAAGAGTTCAAAGACCTCGTTGTTCCCGACCTGGAGGTAGCCTCGACCACCGATCCGGGCCAGGAGAGCGGCATCCGGCCGCTTCAGGACCTCCTGACTGTCCGGGGCCTGCTCGACCCGGAGACAGACACGGAACCGGGCATTACTCCAGATCTGCTCGCTTATCACGCCGGCGGGCTTCTGGGTGGCCAGGATCAGGTGGACCCCCAGGCTGCGTCCGACGCGAGCCACGCTCACGAGCTCGTCCAAGAACGCCGGTTGAGCCTTGGCCATCTCGGCGAATTCATCGACGACGATGATCAGATGGGGCAGAGGATCGAGAGTTTGCCCCCGTTTCTGACGACGCTGATAATCGGAGATGTCGTTGACCCCGCTACGAGCGAAGAGAACCTGGCGCCGTCGAAGCTCGCCTCTCATGGCCGCCAAGGCTCGCTGGGCAAGGTTACCGTCGAGGTTGGTGATGGCCCCAACCAAGTGGGGCAGCTCCCGGAAGGCGTCGGCCATGCCTCCGCCCTTAAAGTCAACGAGGAGAAAGGCGACATCGTGCGGGTGGAACCTCACGGCGCAAGACGCGATGAGCGACTGCAGGAGTTCGCTCTTGCCGGAACCGGTGGTCCCGGCCACGAGTCCGTGCGGACCGTGCGCCCGTTCGTGAAGATCAAGGGCCAGTACCTCATCGCCGGTTCGCTGGCCGATGGGAGCGGCCAGGGACTCGGACGGCTCGCTGGCCGCCCACCGCGACCGGACATCGAGCTCCTCGACCCGACCCACACCCAGGAGACCCAGAAGCGTGACCTTGTTCGGGAGCTCCCCGGCCTCGGCCACCTTCTTGAGCAGTACGGGAGCCAGGGTCCTGGCCAGGCGATCCGCCGCTTCCAGGGGCACCTCGTCTGGAACGAAGGCCACCTCGGATAGGGCTTCAGCTGTCCGGATCAGGCGTCCGCGCGGCTCTCCGACGACCACGATGGTCGTGCACCCCTTGGGCAGAGATTCCATGCGATCGGCCAGAAAGACCGGATACGCCTGGGCTTGCGGGCCCTCCTCAAGCAAGCGGCGAAGCACCGGCTCGCTACCGACCAGAGCGCCGTCGGCCAGGATGAGGACGATGGCCGGCCCCCCGACCTGACCGTGGGAGTCGCGGAGTCGCAGGCGCTGCCCGAGCCTGTCGCCCAGGTCCACGAGAAGCCGGTGGGCGGAGTCCTTCTCGGAGGCCAGAAGACGCCGGCTACCGTCCTCCGTCCGCGTGTGCGGAAGCCACCTCATCCATGACCAGTGACACTCCTCGCCGGCGGGGAAAAGGGCCCCGACCCTGACCTCGTCCGGGGAGTGATGGGTGGCCAGTTGCAGCGTCAGACCACGGACGGCCTCGATCGTGGCGGAACGGGGACCCACCAACCCGACAGCTCCGGCGGTGCGCAACGGCAGAACCACGGGGACGTCGGAGGAGAACGAGAAGTCGACGGCCAGCGCCTGAGCCGCCCGGAGAAGGGGGTCGACGTCGAAGGCATCGCGGGGCTTGGGAGTCTTGAATCTCACCGGGAAGGGCCTTTGCCCGAGTCCGAGACGCAGAGAGAGGAAGTCCTGGTCCAGGGGTGACCTCTCCCAGAGCCTGCGATCCAGCTGCTGGCAGCGGGCCAGACACTCACCGGGTCCCGGGTCGTTGCCGCACAGATCCGCCCGTAGTCGCGAACGCACTTCCTCCAGGCTCCGGCGCAACTCCTCCAGGATCGCCCTGTAGCGTGTCTCCCGCTCCTTGCAGGTTCGTTTGTAGCTTCGGCGCTGGGTGGCATAGTTGACGTAGGAGACAACGTAGCTGGTGATCATCAGCGGCATGGAAATGGCCATGGACAGAAGCAAACCGCTCGATCCGGCCATCGACCCGACGATGACCGCGATGGCCAGAGCGATGACCGTGCCGCCCAGGGGCAAGAGAACCGTTACCAGAGAAGTGGCCGGCGGGCTGGGAGCGGCCGGGATGCCGGGAATCTCCGCTTCCCCGGCCGGATACGCCGGGTGCAGGCGCGGCGAGCGCTGGAAGACCGGTCTGGATGACATCGTCTCGCTCCCGGGTATCGCTCTAGCCCTGCGAGTCGACGCTGGCGAACCTCTCGGCGATGGCGTCCAGCTGCTGGGCGATACTGTTGAGCAGTTGCACGAACTGGTTCATGGACGAACGCCACTGCTCATACTCCGTGTAGAAACGCTGCTGGGTCATGCCTTCCCATTCGGGCTGCAAGGAGCTCATGGTGCGGTTGAGATTGTTGACGATCTCCAGACTCTGCTGCGACGCCTGCTTGAACTGGGTTGCGACCTGCCGTACTTGTTCCGGTGTTACTTTGATCCGAGCCACTGCTTCCACCTCCTATGGTCCGGGATGCGGCGAATCCCGGTAACACAACATCGGCCTAACGCACCGGCGTCGCCGCCGCCATCTGAAAGCCAAGGGCCACCAGTTCCGGGCTCGTCCCGGGAAGGAGCATCAGGGCGCCCTCGGCCAGGTGAATGTCGAACTCCTCCATCATCCCTCTGTAGCTGGCGGGGAGGGGTGACGACATGGCCCGCAGCTTCTGGGGGTACTTGCCCTGGAGCTCGGTCGAAGGCAGAACTCCCGTCCAGCGAGTTGGATCGGTGACTGTGCGACCCAGGATCTTGTCCGAAAGGAAGATGTTCTCCACGAGCACCCGACCGTCTCGGACAGCCATAGCCATGATTCGCTGGGCGACGGGCTCCGGATCGTTTCCGTTGTACTCGCCGTCTGTCATGTGGCAGACCAGCGGCGCCGGGCAATCGCCTATCCGGGGCAACTCCTCATGAAGTAGCTTCTCGGCTTGGGAAAACGCGGCGAAGGTATTGGTCATCCGCTGCGGACTGAGTTGCGGGACCCCGAGGGCGGCGACCTGGTCAACAGTCTTGACCCCGTCCAGGAGATCGTAGACGTGATCGCTGTAGGCGTAGAGAGCAATGCGGTAGCGGGGCGAGATCCGGCTACCCTTGGTGGAGCGAAAGACCATCTGTCGAAAGGACGCCGCCAGGGCCTCGGTGACCACGCCGATCCGGCTCGCGGCGCCCATCGGCTGGGACATCGACGCACTGATGTCGAGAAGGTAGATGATCAGGGCCGGGGTCCGGCTCGTAGCCAGCGTCTCGTAGGCCACGTTTCCCTTCCTCTCCTGCCAGGTGGCTCGTTACTCGTCGACGCGCTTCCAGACGAAGCCCTTGGCGCTCTTGTCCCGGCTCGGCTTGGCCGGCGCCGGTCCGGCCGAGAAATCGAGATCCAACGACTGCCAACCGGCCACGGGCCCGTCGGGCAGGCCCGGGGCCGTGGAAAGGCGGATGGTCTCCGCTCCCGGCGAACCTGGCCGGGACAGATTATCCACGGTGCCGAGGACCAGCCCGGCGCCATCCCAGGCGCCGGCGTCGGCCAAGGTCTCCTCGGGCTGGAGGAGCCGCCCGGGAGGGTGGGCCTCGATGACGTAGGTGGTCGCCTTGCCGTCCCCACCGGCTTCCCAACCCAGGGCAAGACCGATGAGGCCCGCCAACCTCCCGGCCTGAAGGTCCGCGGGCACCTCAAGGTCGCGGGAGTTACTATCGCCCCTGCGCGAGACACTGACCGTGACCCGCTCCACGGGACCACCCTCTCTGAAAGACTCCGAAGTCACCGGAGCCCTACTTCCAGAAACGAGATGTCGTCGCTCGCCGGATCTTCCTGGGACTCCGCGATGAGCCCGAGCAGAGCGGCGTCCGACGGTGGAGTAGCGAGTCCGTCGAGCGAGGCCAGCCCGTCCGAGTAGGTCATACAACGCACTACCCGCGGCGACCCGGTCTGATCCCGGAGGGGCAGGATCCTCGCGTGGGGCCGGTCTCCGACAACCCCCGACCGTGTGGACCAACGCTCGTGAGTGATGAACGTGTCTCCCAGGAGACCGGCCAACTCCACCTCGGCCTCCGCCGCTCCGGCTCCAGGACTCCACAGCCGCAGACGCGAATCGCCCATCCAGCACATAAGTAGCCGCCCGGCCGGGAGCTCCGGGCCGGGGATGTCGATCCGGACCCCGACGAACGTGCTCTCGCTGCCCCGGGCCCTCTTCTCCTCAAGAACATCCAGGAGAAGGGATGGTCCCGCAGGCAACTCTTGCCGCCGCACGAGCAGAGTGCCCCGCGCGGTCATGGCCCCAAGGTGACGGCCCAGACTCGCCGCCAGAGCCGCCTCGTCGGTTGGAACGATCGCCAACTCGGCCAACCAGTCGACCAGCCCGTCGCCCAAGTAGCGGGCCGCCAGACCGCCGAAGAAGGACTGGCTGACCCCATCGCACAGAGCAAAGACGAGAGTGCTGCCGCTCCAGTCCATAACCAGGTAGTCCTGGCTGGCGTCTCCGACCGCCCGAGACTCGGCCGAGCGGGCATAGGCATAGCGTAGCCGGAAGAAGCGGCTCCTGAGGTGGTGGACCCCCGTGTCCCGGTCCTGGGCTAGGCGTAGCTGGCGCCTGACGACCGTCATCACTCCCGGAAGTCCTGGGTCAACGGTGCTTCGCGTGGTCAATGGCCTTGTTGGGTCGGAATAAAGTGGCGCAAAGTGGTCGGTGTGCCAAGGAATGGCTTCGCTTCCAATCGACGCAATTCCTGCCGGAGGCGGAGAGACCGACACCCAAGGCGAGCCGCCCTGGTTCGGCCCCACGGTCCGCGATACCGGCGCTCAGGCCCCCGGACCGGAGAGATTCGCAGGCCGGGGCGCGACTGGGCCGGCCATGACCGCCGCGTAAGCCAGGAAGCCGTAGTAGACGGTCGAGTCCGCGTGCTTCCTGAAAAAGCGACTGCGGGTGGTGAAAAGGGCGAAAAGGATCAGCCCGAGAGAGAGGCCGGTCAACCCCTGGGGCAAGGTCCATGGTCCGGCTCCCCAAAGGTAGACTGACAGGCCGGCGAAGAGCAGAGCCAGAAGTCCCGACGCGCGGCTGAAGTCGGCCAGGGCGGTGAAGAGGCGCTCGTTGTCCATCCGATCCCAGACCAGGGAGTAGCAGAGGTTTCTCCTCTTCTCGTCCTTGGTGTCCTCGCTCGGGATCAGAACTTCGCACTGGAGACCCGGCCCATAGGCTATCGCCAGCCGGCCCAGAACCTCCAGCTTCAAAGTCTCGTCGGAAGCCTCCCAGAAGGTCTTCTCCGGCCAGACGTGACCGAGCAGGTGGTAGGCGCATTTCGATAGACCCTGGACGACGTGTCCGGCGACAAAAGCCAGTAGCAGCATCGGGACGGGGTAGGCCACGTAGAGACGCGGCAGAGACGGCAGGGCAAAGGATAAGACCGCCCCCAAACCAAGTCCGGGCACCAGGATGCCCAAGAAGTCGTATATCGCGATGGGCCAGTTGAAACCCGACATGGCTACCCCCTCCTAGACACACCTCGGCAACCTCCGACGAATGGGTAGGCTGTTCGCTAGGGTGGCCGGAAGCCCTGCCGAAGGAACGTGTCGGCGTCGAGGCCGGTCTGGCCGGGTCTGGTGGTAGAATCAGCGGAGAGGCCCAGCCGAGGGGAGGATGGGGAGCGTGCCCGAGATCAGTCACTATGATCTCACCCTTACTCTTGGCCGCGGGGCAGGCGAGCTTGAGGTCAGGGGAAGGGCGAAATTCGCCCCGGCGCCCAGCGGGGGGGCAAACTCAGCCACGACCGCATTCCTGCTCAACCCCGCCCTCGAGTCGCTGAACCCGCCCGAGTTCGCTCCGGAGCAGCGCGAGTTGCGCTTCCACTACCGGGGCCGCCTCTCGGAAGGGGTCACGCCGGAGGCGTCCGAACTGACCGCCCACAACCTGTGGTACCCCGTCTTCTCCGACCGCCCTCCGCCGTTCACCTTCCGGCTGCTCCTGAGCGTCCCGCCCGAGGTCATTCCGGCCGTGTCCGGCCGCCTCGTTCCCTTGCCCCCCGAACTCGGGGCCCGGGCTCACGACCACGAGGCGGCTAGAACCTACCTCTGGGAGTCGATCCGCCCGGGGCGGGACATCGCCGTTGCCGTTGGGCCGTACCTGGTCCACCAGCGCCTCATGGCCACGACACCGGGTCCACCTCCGAACCTCCTTTCCGCCGAAGTCTTCGTCCTGGACGAGGACTACGACCTCGGCGAGCTCATCCTGGGCCGGATGGAGCGGATTCTTGGTCTCCTGAGGTCCCGGCCCGGGCCCGCCGGCGGCTACGACCGTCTCGGCGTGGTCGTCCCACCCGTCTCGCATTGGGGTATCTACAGCCGGCCGGGACACATCGTCATTCCGCGACCGATGGCCGCGAGGTTGCGCAACCCAGGGAAGGCCAAGACCGTCGCCCTCGTGCTGGCCCGCGAGATGGCTTCACTCCTCGGCGAGACCGGCCGCTAGAGATACGGAGAAAGCGAGGTATTGGCTGTGAAACGCTTCCTGCTCTGGCTGTGGAGAGTCCTGCCCCTGACCCGCGGGATGCAGTTCGTCGCCCTCTGGCTGATGAACCGCAAGTTCTTGCTCGGAGTCAATGGCGTGGTCGTCGACAGCGACGGCCGGGTCCTCCTTCTCCGGCACTCCTACCGCAACGACTATCCCTGGGGTCTGCCCAGCGGCTGGGTCAAAGGGGGAGAGCAGCCGGAGGCGGCCATCGTCCGCGAACTGCGCGAGGAGGTGGGTCTTGACGCGCGAGTCATCTGCGTGCTCGATGTGCGGATCGACCGCGACCTGCCCCGAGTTGACCTGACCCTGCTCTGCCGCCCGAGCGCGCCCGTCGCCGCGAGGCTCAGGCCCAGAGACGTCGAGATCCAGGCCGCCGGTTTCTACCGGCCCGGCGAGTTTCCGGGGCCGCTCATCGACCCCCAGCCGGAAATGATCGAGCGGGGGTTGGCGGTTCTGGGCGACCCAGGAGTCCCTCCGAGGTCGCCTTCTCCAGAAAGACCTTGACCAGGTCGTTCGGCTCGAGCCCGGAAGCTCCGGCCAGCCCGGAAGCTCCGGCCGGTCCGTGCGCTCCGCCGACCGCGCGTATAACCACCCGAGCGTAATTGTCGGTCAATCCCTCGGCTACCAGACCGGTTCTGCCGCCGGCGCGAAGATCCGTCTCGTCGGAGAGGCACCGTCGTCCGGACCGCCTTACCTCCTCCACCAGCACCTCCAGAGTCAGCCCCACCAGACTCTCCCGGAAATCTCGCCCGAGCTGCCAGCCGAGGCGGATCAGTTCCTCGCTTCTGGCCTTCTTCACCGCCGGAGTAACCTGGTCGGGCATGTCGGCGGCCGGCGTTCCGGGACGGCGGGAGAAGCGGAAGACATGGAGTCGCGCAAAGCCGACTCGGCGGACCACGTTCAGGGTGGCTCGGAAGTCCTCGTCGGTCTCGCCCGGGAAGCCGACCATAACGTCGGTGGTCAGGCCGACAAGAGGGACGGCGGACCGCATCCTTTCCACCAGATCGAGGTAGCCGGCCGCGGTGTAGTGGCGGTTCATCGAGGCCAGGATTCTGTCGGAGCCGCTCTGCAAAGGAACGTGCAGGTGGCGGCAGACTCGCGGGTTTCGGGCCAGGAGATCGATGAGGTCGTCGCCGACTTCCAGGGGCTCGATGGAGCTCAGGCGGACGCGCCCGATCCCCGTAACGGCGGCAAGGTCGCGGATGAGGTCGGCCAGGCGGGGGCGACCGGCCGGCAAGTCGCTTCCCCAGGCCCCGAGGTGGATGCCGGTGACCACGATCTCCCGAAAGCCGGCCTGGACGAGTCGGCTCGCCTCCTCCAGCACCTCTCCCGCCGGGCGACTCCGGCTTGGCCCGCGAGCGTAAGGGATAACACAGTACGAGCAAAACTGCTCGCAGCCGTCCTGGACCTTGAGGGTGGCCCGGGTTCGCTCACCGGCGAACGCGCCGGCGACAAGGTCGAGGGGGACGGGTTCGGCCCCAGACCGCCGCTCAAAGGGCGGCCCGCTTTCAAATCCTCGCCGGCGAAGGAGTTGGGGCAAGAGGTGGCGGTCGGAGGTGCCCAAGACCAGATCGGCGCCGCACAAGGCACCCTCCTTCTCGGCCGCGCTTTCGCCCCCGGCCGCGCCTTCGCCCCCGGCGGCACCCTCCTTCCCGGCCGCGCCCTTCTTTCGACGCCGCCGGAGGTCCGCCCGCTGGACCTCGGGGTAGCAGCCGACCAGGGCCACTAGGACCCCGGGGTGCTCGCGTCTGAGGCGCCGGACCAGTTGGCCTGTCTTGCTCTCGGCCCGGGCCGTCACGGCGCAGGAGTTGACCACGTAGAGGTCGTGGGCCTCACCGTCCGGTCGCTCCTCCTGGCCGGCAACGATCTCCCAGCCATCCTGGCGCAGTTGGCCCATCATCCCGGCCGTGTCGTAGAGGTTGGCCTTACAGCCAAGGGTGTAGAAGACGGCCCGTGGGCGCCCGCGAGCGGTTCCACCACGGCCGGCGAGGCCGGGCGCGGCCGGGTCGCCGCGAGCGAGGCCGCACGGGGCGCGGTCCCCCCGGAGGGAACGACCCGGGGCCTTCGTGAAGGCGAAGGAGACCCAGTTCTCCGCCGATCGGCGATCGCTCTCAGCCAGCCCGACCGAACGGGCCATCTCCATCACCCGGTCCTCGCCTTCTCCGGAGGAGACGCCCGCGGCCACGATGACCCCGCCCGGCCTGAGAGCGGTCGCCATCATCGGCAGTGTGGACACGATGAGGTCGGTGGTCAGGTTGGCCATGATCAGGTCGGGTCTCAACGTCGCCAGAACATCCACGAGGTTTCCGTCGACGACTTCGACCCGGCCGGCAAGCCCGTTGGCGGCCACATTGGCGCGGGCGGCCACGGTGGCTACGGGATCGTTGTCGACGGCCACCACTCTCGGCACCCCGAGTTTCGCCGCGACGATGGCCAGGATGCCGCTGCCCGTACCAAGGTCGACGGCCGACGAGACCCGACCCTGGCCTTCCCTGGCGTCCAGCGTGGCCTCGACCAGTTCGACCGCCCCGCGGGTGGTGGCGTGGTCACCGGTACCGAAGGCCTGACCGGGGTCGATGACAATGGACAAATCGCCGATCCGGCGCTCGACGGCCTCCACCCCGGGCCGCTGCCCGACCGGCTTCTCCCATGGCGGGTGAATGATCAGGCGCCTCCCCACCCGGATCGGGTGGAAGAATGCCTTCCACTGGTCGCGCCATTCGACCTCGTCTACCACCCGGGTGGACACCTCGGCTGGACCCGGATCAAGGCCCCACTCCTGGAGTCGAGCGAGAAAGACCGAAAGGACGGCGACGGGACCGCTGGAGCCGTCCGGCCCGACAGGTCCGTCCGACCCGCCGCCGCCCTCATCCAGGCAGGGGAAGTAGGAAACGAGAGCCCGGACCGGGCCAACGCCCACGGTCCAAAAGCCTCGGGCTCCAAGTGTCAGAAGTCTCTCACCGACCGCCTCAACCGCCTCCGCGGCGACGGTGACCTTCACTTCTAGCCAGCGCAACCAGTCGCAGCCTCCTTCGCAGGACTAGGTTTACCCGGGGAAGGCTCGTGTCCTGCGGTCAGCGTCAAGTTGACAGCTTCCTCGCTCCCTCCCAACCAGAAAGAGGCAGGCCAGGTAGGCGCTGGATTGACTCGGCGACACCTACCAGGTCATAATTGATCCAACCGGACGCATCTTCCGCCAATGCCGGTTACCTCGCCCGAAGGGAGGTGCCCCTCCGTGAACTGGAAGGTTAAGCCCGCCGAGAAAGCCGGTCGTTTGATAAGCAACGAACACGGCATGTGCAAGTTCCGGTACTGCGTCTAGCGCTGGCGCCTCGCCGCACCTGATAGTCGTCCGAGTCGGGCCGGGCCTCGTCCGGTCCGGCTCGGTTTCGCCCGGTAGACCATCCTCGCCCGAGGGGAGGTGCTTCCCGTGAAGCGGCGGGTCCGCCCGGCCCGCCGCCGCCCTATCCAGCCACAATTCCCGCAATGTCCAGGAAGCGGAAGTCAGACCAGGTTGTGGCTTGACTGGGTGACCCCTACCAAGCATAATTGACCCAACGGGGCGCCATCTTTCAGTTCTACGGTTCCGCGCGGAAGGGAAGGGGGTGTACTCCGTGACCTGGAAAGTGCGTCGCGTTTCGAAGACCACCCACTGCCCTCTCTTTGTGCCTGTCATCTGCCTTACCTTCCTATGCATGTAGCCGGCGCGCCACGCCAGACCGGACCACATCGGTCCGGTCTGGTCTGTCTGTCCCGTCTGGACGTGGGAAGGAAAGGTGGTCTCCATGCGTCTCTCCCGCTACAACCTGACCGTCCCGTCGGATAAGGGCGAGCTCCTCCTCTTCAATCCCTGCACTTGCGCCCTGGTCGGCCTCGAACCCGACTTCTACCGTCGCTACCTAGATCCCGAATCCGGCGACCCCAACCTGGCTCCACCGGATGTCCAGGCCCAGTTCCTCGAGGGACACTTCACCGTGCCCGACGGCGTGGATGAAATCGAGGAGTACCGCTTCGAGCGATCCCGCTCCTGTTTCGCCACCGACAGGCTCGACCTCATCCTGGCGCCAACGATGGACTGCAACTTCGCCTGCGTCTACTGCTTTGAGACGGCTCGCCGGCCGGGTATCATGAGCCCGCGGGTGGTGGACGAACTCAAGAGCTTGATCGCCGGGCGTCTCAAGACCGTCCACTCCCTGACCGTGACCTGGTACGGGGGCGAACCCCTGATGGCCCAGCCCATTATCCAAGACATCGGGCAATGGCTCACGGCCGAGACCCGGGCCCGGGGTGTCTCCTACTCCGCCAAGATACTGACTAACGGCTTGCTCCTGACCCCCGAGGTGGCCCGGATGCTGCGGGACAGCGGGGTCACGCTTGCCCAGGTCAATCTCGACGGCCGGCGGGAGGTCCACGACCGGAGGCGGCCACGCGTCGGGGGCGGTGGGAGCTATGACACCATCGTCCGAAACCTGCTGGCCGCTCCGTCCGACCTGGAGATCGCCCTAAGGGTCGGAGTGGACAGCGAGAACCGCGACGAGTGTTGGCGTCTCTACGACACCCTTCTCGATCTCGGCCTGGCTCAGCGCTGCCACGTCCTCGTCCGGCCCATCTGCGATTCCCCCGGCGTCTGCCAGAGCGCGGCCGAAGCCTGCATGGGCATGTCCGGGTTCTTCTCCTGGTACCTCGGCTGCCTGCGCGAACGTCTGGACGCCGGACTCCCGGTCACCGGTCTCGACGATCTCTACCCCCAGCCGACCTTCGGCTGCATGGGCCAGCACCTGAGCCTGGTCATGGTCGACCCCGACGGCGACTTCCAGCGGTGTTTGGAGCAGGCGGGGGCCAAGGAAAAGTCGGTCGGGCGCGTTGGCCGGCCGCTCACCTTCGGTCCCGTCCTGCAAGCCTGGATGTCGGCCGATCCTTTGCGGATGTCCGCGTGCCGGGAGTGTCGGTTCCTGCCCCTGTGCGGAGGCGGTTGCCCCTCGCGCTGGCTGGAGCGTGGCCGGCCCGAGTGCAGTCCGTACGTGAATGTGCTCAGCGAAGTCCTGCGCCTGCACGACCGCTGGCCGGAGTCGAATGAACCCAAGGCAGGCCTGCCGGCGATGGCGGAGGAGGCGAGTTCAAGTGGCCGCGCCTGAGCGCTACCGCTGGTCCCGTTACGCCCGTTTCGTCGCCGCGCCCGGCGGGCAGATCGTGGCCTTCTCCGGCCGGCGGGCCCTGCCGCTCCTCCTGGAACCGGACGCGGCCGCGGCATCCGACGGCGCGAAACCCGCCTTTCTCCCCTCACCGCCCACCGGCCGCCAAGTCCGTCCGCCCGATCCGGGCAAGATCGATCCCGAAGGCCGCCAGGCCCTTCTGGAAGCGGGCCTCCTGGTCGAGGTCGGCCACGATGAACTGACCACCCTCGAGGACGAGTTTTCGGCCGAGCGGCACCAGGTCGCCGACCTTTTCCTCAACATCTCACCGACCCTCGGCTGCAATCTCCGCTGCCGCTACTGCTTTGAGGACCACAAGCGCCCGCCGGCCTCCGCGGCGATCATGACGGCCGAGGTGGCCGAACAGGTCGTCCGGTTCGCGGCCGGGCAATTGGCCCTCCCCGGCACTCGCTCCTTCGCCGTCCACTGGTTCGGGGGCGAGCCTCTTCTTGCCGTGGCCCTGGTCGAGGAGCTCACGACCAAGCTGCGGGGCGAGGCCGAGAACCACGGTGTCGCTTTCGAGGCCCACATGTTCACCAACGGCTACCTGCTCACACCCGAGGTTTCCCGCCGGATGGCCGAGGCGGGGCTCGGGTCGGTCGTCATCGCCGTCGACGGCCGGCCTGAAACCCACGACGCCCGCCGCCCTCGGACGGGAGGGGGCGCCACGTTCGACACCATCTGGGCCAATCTTGACCCCGCCTCCGAGCACCTGGAGGTCATCGTCCAGACCATGGTCGACCTGGCCAACCGGGAAAGGGCCTGGGACGTCTGCGATCTTCTGGCCGAGGGCGGTCTTGGAGAGCGGGTGAAGTTTCGGATCGGCCGTGTCCGCCAGGGCGCCGACCCGCGGCGCGAGCTCAGCCCGCGGGAATTTGGCCGGCTTCAACTGGACGGCCTGACCCGCTATGGCGTGGAGAACGCGACCCGCATCGGGGTCGGCCTGCCGAAGCATTCCTTCGGCTGCACTTACCGGCGGGAAAGATCCTTCGCCATCGGTCCGGACGGCGCTATCCACCGCTGCCCTCGGATCCTTGACCGACCCGAATGGGCCGTCGGGCATGTTTCGACCGGCCTTCACCCGGGCTCGGCGGCCGCCTCGCGCTGGCTTCGGGCCAATCCCTTCACCAACCCAACTTGCCGCCGCTGTCCGGTCTTGCCCCTGTGCGGGGGCGGCTGTGCCCTGGAACTCAGCCGGGGCCGCCTCGTCTGCAGTCCCTACCGCTGGCTCCTGGACGAATGGCTGACGACTCTGGTGGCGACGCAGGAGGCGTAGGGGTTAGCGGCTAACCTCTAGTCCGGCGGCTAGGCCGCGGGCACGCCGCCTGTTTGCGGGCGGCCGGTTCGCGCAGCGTCGGTTCACGCGGGGCCGGTTTGCGCGCCGCGACAGAGGAGGATGCATGATGCCGAGACAAGACACGGGGGCGCCGGAGAACCCCAAGTACGCCCGCCTTGTCGAGCTTCTCGCCGAAGTGAGGAACCTTCAGGGGGCTCGCTATGTGCTCTTTTGGGATCAGCAGGTGATGATGCCCCCGGGAGGAGCGACGGCCCGGTCGAACCAAATGGCCTTGCTCAGCCGGCTGAGGCACGAGCGTTTCACCAGCCCTGAGGTCGGGGGACTTCTTGAGGAACTCCGGGACTACGAGGCTTCTCTGCCCTATGACTCGGACGAGGCCGGCAACATCCGCGTCGCCCGTCGGGAGTACAAGAAGCTGACCAGGATACCGCCGGATCTCATTGTGCGGCTCTCCCGCGCCGGGACTCAGGGCTACGGTGTTTGGATGGCCGCCCGGGAGGCCAACGATTTCAAGGTTTTCCGCCCCGCCCTGGAGGAGATTGTCGCGGTCTCGCGGGAAATCTGCGAGGCCGCCGGCTACCAGGACCACCCCATGGACGTTCTTCTCGACCAGTTCGAGCCGGATATGAAGATCGCCGACGTCGAGCCCCTTTTCGCCGAGCTCCGGGCCTCTCTCGTCCCGCTGGCCAAGGCCATCGCGGCCAAGGCCGACGCCGTAGACAACTCCGTTCTTCACCAGGCCTTCGACCGAGACCAGCAGCTTGCCCTGGGCCGCGAGGCCGTGAAGACCGTGGGCTACGATCTCGAGACCCGGGGACGGATGGACCTCTCCGTCCACCCCTACACCATTGATATCGACATGAATGACGCCCGCATCACGACCCGGGTCCGGGAGAACTATCTCGGCCAGTCGCTCTTTGCCTGCCTCCACGAGGCCGGACACGGCCTGTACGCCCAGGGCGTCCCGGACAAGTTCAGCCAGTCGGTGCTCGGCGAGGGAGCATCGGGCGGCCTGCACGAATCGCAATCGCGCCTGTGGGAGAATGTTGTCGGCCGGTCGCGGGAGTTCTGGCAGTTCTTTTTCCCGCGTCTCGTGACTCACTTCCCGGCCCAGTTCGCCGGGGCCACTCCGGAGAGTGTCTACCGGGCCGTGAACAAGGTCATGCCCTCTCTCATCCGGGTCGAGGCCGATGAGGTCACCTACAACCTCCACATCATGATCCGGTTCGAGCTGGAGAAGGCCGTCTTCGACAGAGAGGTCGAGGTCAAGGATCTCGCCGAGGCCTGGCACGCCAAGTTCAAGGACTATCTCGGGATCACGCCGGCGGACGATGTCACCGGAATCTTGCAGGACATTCACTGGTCCTCGGGCTTCGGGGCCATGTTCACAAGCTACACCATCGGTAACCTGGCCTCGATCCAGCTCTACGACGAGGCCCTCAAGGCATTCCCCGACCTGCCCGCGAGGTTCGCTCGCGGCGACTTCGACACTCTGCGCGACTGGATGAAGGGTAACCTCCACGTCCACGCGGCCAAGTTCGCGCCCCAGGAACTCCTGCGGCGCGTCGCCGGCCGGCCGCTCGTGGCCGGACCGTATCTCGCTTACATCAAGCGCAAGTTCACGGATATCTACGGACTCTAGTTCGGGGATCGCTGGTTCGGAGAGCCAGGGTACGGGAAAGCGAGGTAGTTCCGGTTGTCTTCCGGCAGCGAAAAATACGGTCGGCTCGAGGAACTCCTAGCCGAGGTCGTCGGCCTGAGGCGAGCCGCCTCCCTGCTCCACTGGGACCAGCAGACGATGATGCCCAAGGCCGGGGCCGCGGCCCGAGGCAACCACATGGCCGTCCTGGGCAAGGTGGCTCACGAGAAGTTCACCAGTCCGGAGGTCGGGAAGCTCCTGGAGGATCTTCGGGCCCACGAAGCCTCCCTGCCCTACGACTCCGACGAGGCCGGCACCATCCGCGTGACCCGACGGGGATACGAGAAAGCGACCAGACTCCCGCCCGACCTGGTCGTCCGGCTCTCCCGGGCCAACACCGAGGGCTTCGCCGCCTGGCTTCAGGCCCGCGAGGCCAAGGATTACAAAGTCTTCCTGCCGGCCCTGGAACGCATCTACGGGCTGATGCGCGAGGTCACGGACGTGATCGGCTGGCGGGACCACCCTCTCGACGCCCTCCTCGACAATTTCGAGCCGGGGATGAAGATCGCCGAGATCGAGGGTGTCTTCGACGAGCTCCGGACAACTCTCGTCCCGCTCTGCAAGGCCATTTTCGCCAGGACCGGCGCGGTCGACGACGGACCCACCCGCCTGCGCTACCCGTGCGAGCCGCAGATGACGGCCTCGCGGGAGGCGGCCAGGGCCATCGGCTTCGACCTGGAGACGCGCGGACGCCTTGATCTATCGGTCCATCCTTTCACCACCAGCTTTTCGCCGGACGACGCCCGCATCACGACCAAGGTCGACGAAGACTTTCTGGTCACGTCTCTCTTCGCCAGCCTGCACGAGGCGGGGCATGGTCTCTACGAGCAGGGGCTGCCGACGCGCTTCCAGCAGTCGGTTCTGGGTGACGGGGCCTCGGCCGGCCTCCACGAGTCGCAATCGCTTCTCTGGGAGAACGTCGTCGGCCGCTCACGCGGGTTCTGGGAGTTCTTTCTCCCGCGTCTTAGGGCCATCTTTCCCGCCCAGCTTGGCGGGGTTTCGACGGAGAGTTTCTACCGGGCGGTGAACAAGGTCCAGCCGTCTTTCATTCGGGTGGACGCGGATGAAGTGACCTACAACCTGCACGTTATGATCAGATTTGAGCTGGAGAAGGCCGTCTTCGACGGAGAACTCAGTCTCAAAGACCTGGCCGAAGCCTGGCGGGCGAAGTTCCGGGACTACCTGGGGATAACTCCTCCGGACGATCTGGTCGGAGTCCTGCAGGACATCCACTGGACGGGCGGGTTCGGGGCCTGCTTCGCCAGCTACACCGTGGGGCACGTGTCGTGTCTGCAGCTATACGAGGAGGCTGTCCGCGAAATCCCGGACTTGGAGGCCGGCTTCGCCCGCGGGGAGTTCGCCCCACTCCGGGAGTGGATGGGCCGCAAGGTCCACGCCCACGGGCACAAGTACGGGCCGCGGGAACTCGTGGAGCGGGCCACCGGCCGCCCCCTGACGACCGGGCCGTACCTGGGCTACATCAAGAGAAAGTTCGGGGAGCTCTACGGGCTGTAGGCCTCCGGCGCCCGCCTTTACCGTCCGCCTCTCTCGCCGCCTCCGAAGGCGTCGCGGACTCTCTTCAGCAGCCCCTCGCCCACGGCGACACTTTCGCCGCGCTCGACGGCGAAGGCGGCGAGAAGTTCCCTCTCCCGGCTCGACAGGCGCGTCGGGACCTCGACCGAGACGCGAACGAGGAGATCGCCCAGGCCACCCCGGCGCAGGTGAGGCAGGCCCTTGCCCCTCAGGCGAAGGCGCGTGCCGGTCTGGGTTCCGGACGGAACTTTGAGAACGGTCTCCCCGTCGAGGGTGGGCACGGTGATCTCCGCCCCCAGGGCCGCCTGGGCGAAGCCTATCCTGTGGTCGAGGTAGAGGTCGGCCCCGTCGCGCTGGAAGAGCTTGTGCGGCCGGACGGTGACGTAGACGTAGAGGTCGCCCGGAGGACCACCCACGATCCCGGGCTGGCCGGCCTCGGCGATACGCATCCTGGTCCCGGTGTCGACGCCGCCTGGCACGGTCAGGACAATGTGGTGGTTCCGGCGAACCTTGCCCAGGCCGTCGCAGTCGCGGCAGGGATCGGTGATGATCCTCCCGCGTCCCTCGCAACGCGGACAGGGGCCGCTGGTGACCATCTGACCAAGCGGGGTTCGCCGCACGCTTCTCACCTGGCCCGAGCCGCCACACTCGGAGCAGCGCTCCGGCTTGGTGCCGGGCCTGGATCCCGAGCCGCCGCAGATGGGGCAGTCGACGATGCGGGGAACGTCGAGTTCCCGCTCCAGGCCTGTCGCGGCCTCCTCCAGGGACATCTCAAGGTCATAACGAAGGTCGGCTCCCTGCTCCGGACCGCGCTGGCGCTGGCGCCCCAGACCGCCTCCGCCGAAGAGCATGTCGAAGATGTCGCCGAAACCGGTGAAACCTCCAAGGTCGCCGGACCACTCGCCCTGTCCAAAGGGGCCACCCGGCCCCCCCGGCCGGCCCGGTCCTCCGGAACCTCGTCCGACGGCGGCATGGCCGAAGCGGTCGTAGGCCGCCCTCTTTTGCGGATCCTTGAGGACCTCGTATGCCTCGCCTATCTCCTTAAACCGCTCCTCGGCCTGTGGATCCCCGGGATTGTGGTCCGGGTGGTACTTGCGCGCCAGGGAGCGATAAGCTTTCTTGATCTCGTCCTCCGCGGTTCCACGGTCAAGGCCAAGAACCTCGTAGTAGTCGCGCTTAGCCGCCACGGCGGCTGCCTCCTAACCCACCCGAGCCCGCTGCTTCAGCCCTCGGCGCACCTAGGGTCCGGCCGATCCAGTTCGACTCTGAACCCCTGGCCGCGCGCCTCTTCCGAGAGAACCTGGATCACAGACGCTATCCGGACCGGGAAGCGGAAATTCCCCGGGTTTGAATCAAGACGCAGTTCTGAGAGTTCGGCCAGACCGGCGACGAGTTGACGGAAGCTTCCCTCGAGCTGATAGCCCAGGCGTCCGGCCAAGCCGGTCAGAAAGAGTCGCTTTCGGGGGTCGAAAGGCACGTCGTCGAGGAGAGCCGCAACTTTGATGCCCAGAGTGATGAGCTCAAGCCCGATCCAGGTCGCGCTCATCAGGTCCCGGTAGCGTAGGCTCGTTTCAAGGTCGGCGTAGCGCCGCCTGAGCATGTCCAGCTTGCCTTCGAGGCGCTGCCGGCGAAGCTTCGGGCGCGCCGCCTCAAGAGCCGCCTGAAGCTGGGCGTAGCGTCCTTGGGGGTCGTGGAGGATGACCGGGCTTCCATACTGATAGAAGTAGCTGTCCCGCAGATCACCCAAGCCCGCTTCGATGACATCGTAAGCGATGAAGTAGAACTGAAGCGGAACGCCGTCGACCCTGGCCGCACCCCCGCGCCCGCCGGGGAAGAGCTGGCCCCAGACCGGATCCTTGTTCAGAGCTTCAGCCGTCGCGGAGTCGCCGATCACGGCGATGTCGATGTCGGAGTTTGGAGCGCAGAGTCCACTGGCCACCGAACCCACCAGAATGAAGGCCAGCTCGCCGTCACGGGCTTTGAAGGGGGCAAGCTCGCGAAGGTAGGGAAGACCCTTCACCTTGGCCACCTCGATGAACTGGGCCCTGAGTTCCGGAGCGAAGATGCTCACGGCCGACCGGCCCCGCCGCCCGAGCCGCCCCCGCCGCCCGAGCCGCCTCCGCCGCCCGAGCCGCCTCCGCCGCCCGAGCCTCCGCCGTGGCCGCCATCCTCCTCGCGCTTCCTGATGATCGTATTGATGCGGAGGATGGCCTCGGCGATCTCGCCGGCGGCCTTCAAGGCGTAGGTCTTGACCTGGGTGGGATCGAGGATGCCCAGCTTCCGCATGTCGGCCACCTCGCCCGTGTCGCAGTCAACGCCCAGGGCGTCATTTCCCGACTCGGTCTGGGCGGCCAGCACGTCGCCAACCTTCTCCAGGGGGTTGTAGCCGGCGTTGGCCACAATCTGGGCCAGGGGTCGCCGGAGAGCTTCGATGACACAGTCGACCCCGTACCCGGCCATGCCCCGGATAGAGCGACGGGTGTCTTCCAGCCGGCGGGCCGCGGCCAGTTCCGCCGCCCCGCCACCGGGAACCACGCCCCCACGGATGGCCGCCTGCACGGCCGCCGCCGCGTCCTTGGCGATACGCTCGCGTTCGTCGACGACTTCCGCGGTGGCCGCCCCGACCAGGACCGTGGCCATGGGTTTCCCGGCCCCGCCGAGGAACCTGACGTGTTCCAGCTTCTCATCCTCGTAGACGCGCTGGGCGAAGCCGAGGTAACGGGCGAGGTCGGCCGGCTCGCGGCGCAGGGCCGTGCGCTTGACCGGCCGGGCCCCGGTGTGTTCGGCGACCCGCCTCACCTCGCGGGAAGAAACGCGACGCAGAACCATCACCCCGGCGTCGGTCAAGACCTCCTCGGCCGCGTCGTCCACGCCGCGATCGATGACAACCACGTTCACGCCGAGGCCGGTCAGCTTGCCGAGATTGTCGCGGAACTCGCGCTTCAGTTCCAGGGATCGCTGGAACCCGGCTTCGGTGCCAAGAGCTTCCTCTTCGATCTCCTCGGGTTCGAGGGCATCGTCGACGACAAGAACTCGCGCGTTTTCGACTTCCCGCGGCATCTGCTGGTTGAGGCGTTCCTTGTCGACGATGACGCCCATGAAAACCTCGTTGTCCGCGCCGACCTGGGCCACGACGGTGTCGAGAAGCTTCCAGTGCCGCTCCTTGAGCTTCTCCGTCCCGACCATCCTGGCCGCGGCGACCACCAGATCGGCGATGTCCTCATGCTCGCGGCCGGCGACGAAGGCCACCTTGCGAAGAAGGGGGTCGTCGGCGCCCTGGATCGGAGTGGATAGGCTCTCCAAAGCTTCACGGGCCCGGGCCAGTCCAAGGCGAACACCCTCGATGACGCGGGCCACCGGCACTCCCTTGACCACGTGGGCCACGCCCTCCCCGAGGAGGGCGCCGGCCATAATCGTAGCCGTCGTCGTCCCGTCGCCGACCTCTTCTTCCTGGGCCTTGGCGATGCCGATGACCATGCGCGCGGCGGGGTGGGTCGTCTCGATCTTGGACAGGATGGTAATGCCGTCGTTGGTGATGACCACGTCACCATACCGATCGACCAGCATGGCGTCCAGGCCCTTGGAGCCCAGAGTGCCCTCCACGGACGAGGCGATGGCCTGGACGGCGTTGGCGTTGGTCAAGAGAGCGGCCAGCTTTTCGTCCACTTCGGCCGAGCTGGATACCTGTTTCACGGTCGTCAAGCTGCGCGTTCCCTCCTTGTGCCAGAATCCTAGGCCAGACGCCCGACGAGATCGTCCAGGCTGGCCGCGACCAGATCCACGAGCGGCAGGACTTGACCGTAGGCCATGCGCTTGGGTCCGAGCACAGCCACCCCGCCCACCGGCCGCCCACCCACGTGGAACGGCGCCGAGACCAGGCTGCAGTCGACCATCTCCGCGCGCTTGTTCTCCCGGCCGATGGTGACGGTGACTCCTTGGAGGCCCAGGCGCTGGGTGAGAAGGTCAGACACGGTCCGCTCACGGTCGAGCAGTCCGAGAATCGCCTTGGTCCGCGCGAGGTCCTGAAACTCGGGCAAATCCAGGAGCCTGGCTAGCCCATGCACGTAGACTCTGGCCGTAACCAGAGGCTCCAGACTCCAGTGAAGAAACTCGATCGTCTCGTCGAGCAAGGTCTCATAACCGTGGAGTTCCCTCCTCATATCGCGGAGCACGCCGGGACGGTTGACCTGCTCCCAGGTGCGGCCCTCCAGGTGGCTGTTGATCAATTCCGTCATCCGCCCCAGACCGGACGGGCCCAGCGAAGGCGGTAACTCAATCAGCTTGGTCTCAACAAACCCGGCGTCGGAGACGAGAGCCAGGAGGGCCCGGTCGCCGCCGACATGGGCAATCTCGATCCTCACCAGCGAAGCCGGGAGGAGCTGCGGGCCAAGGACGATGGAAATGAGACTCGACGTCTCGGAGAGGAGGCGCAACGTGGTCTGGACCAAGGCCTCCACTTGGCGCATCTTGGCCCCGAGGACCTGCTCGATCAGGCGAACCTGGGCCTCGGGGACGGGAACCTCCTCAAGGACCTCGTCAACGTAGTAGCGGTAGCCAACGTCGGACGGAACGCGCCCGGCCGAGGTGTGCGGCTGCTCGAGAAAGCCGAGTTCCTCGAGGTCGGCCATGTCGTTGCGGATCGTGGCCGGGCTGGCCTCAGGGAGATGGTGGCGGGAAATGGTCCTCGAGCCGACCGGTTCCGCTGTGGCGACATAGTCTTCGACAATGGCCCGAAGGATGCGGCGTTGTCTGTCGGTGAGCACGGGGGTGGTCACACCCTCCGCCCCCTTCTCGCGCCCGTTAGCACTCCCTGGGTGAGAGTGCTAACTTCTGGTCCGAAAATACCACCTAGCCGGGGCCTTTGTCAAGGTGGACCGGCCGTTTGTCAGGGTGGATCAAACCCTTCGGCCACGATCTGGTCCAGGACGTCTCCGAGATCGCGCACGGCGGCGAAGACCTCCTCCAGGGTATTCTCCTGCCCCCCCACCTCCAGGAGAATGGTCCGCTTCATGACGTGCTGATTGTAGCGCTCGTCGCGGACAAGAATGCCCCGGGACAGGCCGGGGTGGTCCTGCTCCATCGTGGCCACCAGGCGGCGAGCAAAATCGTAGTTGGCCTGCCAGTATGGATTGTCCAGAAGGCGATCGGTGCCGACAATGGTGTAAATGGTCGCGGTCGACACACCCTTGACGATGGCCGTGGTTTTGTCACGCGGCGGCGCGTCCCGGTGAAGGTCGATCATGACTTTCACTGTCGGGTGGCGTCGCAGGATCTCGGTCATGGTTTCGAGGGACCGCTCGTAGGCCCCGAGACGAAAGCCGTCGGCCTGCGCGTCATGGAGGCGGCGAGACTGGACAACCGGTATACCGTAGGTCGTGGATAGGTAGCGGGCCAACTCCTCGCCCACCCGGAGCATGTTGGTCGAAGTGTCGTCGGTGAATGCCTCCAGGGTAGAGACGTCGACTCCGGGATCCCTGGCCCGGGCCAAAGCCTCCACGGCCGGAAGAAAGCTCTCCGAGCCGTGAGTGTGAACGATGGCGATGATGGGGTCGCGGCCGCCGTAGAGGTAGAGCTGGGCGTTTCCTTCCTCGGCGACGCCGTCGCCCGGCAGGCCCGACCCGACGCCGGCGCCACTGCCGGGGTTGGAACCACTCCCGGGGTCTGAGCCAGGCCAGGACGAGCCGGGGGCGAGGTCTCCCCCATTTCCGGGTTGTCCGTCACCCGCGGCGGCCTCACGGCCGGAGGCCAGGATAGCCCCGGCGTAGGTCGACCTCGCCAGGGGTAGGTTGGCGGTGAGAAAGGAGGCCGGCTCACCCAGCGACACCCCGGTCAGAGCGCCGAAGACAAAGCCCACAAAACCGCCCACTCCGTTGGCCTCGGCCGAGTCGGTGACCTCGGCCGGCGCGGGACCCTCAAGATGAACGCCGAGGAGCGGGATGGCCTGGCGCAGCACGGTTCGGCAGTTCTGGCTGGAGAGAAGGTAGCGGGCGGCGGCCCCGTCCGGCCGGATGAGTGCCCCGGCCGGGAGGACACAGCAAAGAGCGATCAGGGCCATGGCGCCAAGGGCGATCCAGCGGTAGGCAATTCGCTGCCTCCGTTGGCGTCTGGAGAGGGTCAAGGCCGATGCCTCCCTTGGACCGGCGCGCGTCTTCTCGGACCGGCGCGCAATCGGTCCGCCCGGTGTTTCTCCGAGCGAACCAGTCTTAGGTATATGCGGGGTGGGAGTTACTGTTCATCCAGACGCCGGCCCGGAAGAAGGTAAGAGGCCCCACGTCCGTGAGGACGGGGGCCTCAAGCCGACCGGTCCCGACTCTAGGGCCCAGGAGCGTAGTGGACATCGCCCGCGGGCACGGCCCGGCCGACACCTGATGCTTACCTCAACTCTGTCGGCACGACGGCATCAATAATGCCGATGACTAAAGACGCGAGCAGGGCCCCGAGAATCGTCACTCGCATAGTCGGCACGAAAAACTGGGCCACGTAGATAACCACGGCGGCGGTGATAAACCCGACGACACCGCGGCTCTGGGGTGAGATGCGATCCCCTAGGATGGCCTCGATGATGTAGCCGATAGCGGCGATGGCCACGGCGGCAACCAGGGCGTTGACGAAGCCGGCCACCCTGAATCCGGGCAGCACGGCCCCCAGGAACATGAGAACCAGGGCGGAGACAACGAACCGGACCACCACCCCCAGCCAGGAAGAGCCACGCACACGCGTCACCTCCTATCCCTGGAACTTGGGCGAAAGGTAGCTTTCCCGCGGCCCCGGCACCCTTATGCCCCAAAAAAGAACCAGGGAAGACCGGCCATGGGAGGGAAGTATACAGGACAACAAGGTCGCGGGCCGATTTCTCCCACCGGCCATGGCGACCAACAGAGGGGGATGACGATGGCGAAGATCAAGTCGGCCGTCAAGCGGGCCAGAACGTCACAGATCGTGGGCCAGAGAAACGCCTCGGTCAAGGCAGGCTTCCGGACCCTGGTGCGAAACTTCAACGAACTCCTCGACCACGACCCGACCGAAGCCGCGAAGTTCTTCGAGGTGGTGACCACGGCCCTGGATCAGGCCGCGGGCAAGAAGGTCATCCACGCCAACACCGCGGCCAGGAAGAAGTCGCGGCTGGCGCGACGTCTCAAGATGAAGCTCGCGGGCGAGGTTTAAGGGGCCAGGGCTTGGTCGCGGCCGCGCTGCCGGCGGCCGCCTGGCCGCCTGGCCTGTGACAACTACCCGCATCGAAGGACAAAGAGTTCCAGGGCCGTTGCCGCGTCTTGTCGGCCGGTCTTGATGGCGAGATCCATGTCGGCCAGACTCCTCATCATCCGCGCCAATTGCGGGCGGTCGAAGTTGCGGGCCTGAGCCAGATAGCTGCGGGCGACCCAGGTGGGAAGACCGAGCCGTCCCTCGATGTCGCGCATCGGGGCGCCCGAGGCGAGCATCTCCCGGGTAATGAAAACCAGCCTCACCTGGCGCACGACCATGGCCATGAGCCGGAGGGGGGCCTCGCCTTGCTCAAGAAGGCGCCTCAGCTTGGCCACGGCCTGATAGGGGTGACGGCTCCCGATGTGGTCGACCAGTTCAAAGACGGAGGCCTCGGCCGACGGAGTGGCGGCTTCCAGGACATCCTCGGCCGTAACCCGTGACCGCGACCCCACGTAGCTCAGAAGCTTCTTGATCTCCCCTTCGAGGAGAACGAGATCGGAGCCCGAGCGCAGAACGAGGGTCCGCGAAGCGTCGGAGTCGATCTCGGCGCCGAGTTCAGAGGCCATCTTCCGCACCCAGGTTTCGGCCGATCTCGGCGTGGCCGGGAGACAGCGGATGACGTCGGCCGGGGGATCGAGCTTGGTCGCCGTCTTGAGGAGGGCGTGCCCGTCGCCGAGGTCCCAGCCGAGCGTGACGACGAGACAGACCTCCTGGAAGACCTCCGGAAGAAGCGCGCACCAGTTCTTGACGAGTTCGCTCGCCGTGAGGGGCGGAGCGTCGGGTGAGTCCCCCGCATCCGCCGCGGGGAGCGCGGTCGGACCCTCTTCCGACCCGTTCTCCCCATCCTCGCCCTCTGCCTCCGGCTTCCTCCCCGACCTGGCCGACAGGAGTTCGGCCGGGTCGCGAACGACGACCAGGCGACGGCGGGCCATCATCGGCGGCGTGAGGACGACCTCCCGGACCGCGCCGGCGGTGGCCGCCTGGTGCTCCAGGAAGGTGTAGTTAAAGGCCTCGAAAGCCGGGTCCAGGACGTGCCGCCGGATGGCCCGCGCGAGCCGCCTCTGGTAGTACGGTTCCTCCCCGTAAATGATGAAGACTCGGGCTAATACGCCTGGATCGGGGGCCTCCAGGTTGGCGAGGGCGGCCTCGGCGCTTCTCAACGGGAACCTCCGGCGTGAAGAGAGAGATTGGGCCCGGGTCCGGGGCTCTCTGGCGCCCGACCCGGGCCCTGGTCGATTTCTACAGAGCCCCCGCCTACTCCTCGCTCCTGGCCGGGCCGTCTACTCCTCGTGGGGCCGTCTATTCTTCGCCGTCCGCCGTCTCGGGCGGCCCGGCGCCCAGGGTCGATGGCAGCAGGTGTCCGTCCTTGATGTTCCAGACCTCATCCGCCCGCCCGGCCACCATCCGAGAGTGGCTGGCCACGATCACGCAGCAGCCCTCGCGGTGGGCTAGCTCGGCCAGAAGACCGATAATGCCCTCGCCCGTCTCCTGATCGAGGTTGCCGGTCGGCTCGTCGGCCAGGACCAGGCGGGGCTCGGGGGCCAGGGCCCGGGCGATGGCCACCCGCTGCTGCTCGCCGCCACTGAGAAGCAGGCTCCGGCGCCGGGCGGTAACGACGTCGATCCCCACCCGCCCGAGAAGACCCATGGCCCGCTCCGTTCTTCCCCGCCTGGGCCAGCCCGATATCTCTCCGGCCAGGGTAACGTTCTCGGCCGCCGTGAGTTGGGGCAGAAGGTGAAAGGCCTGAAAGACCAGGCCAACCTTGCGGCGGCGGTAGGCGTCGCGATTGATCCGGCTCAGGGAGGCGCCTTCGAAACGAATCTCCCCGCCGGTCGGAAGGTCGAGGCCGGCCATGAGGGCGAGCAGAGTCGACTTGCCGCTACCCGACCGTCCGGTCAGAGCGTAGAACCGCCCGGCTTCAAACCGTCCCGTCGCCCGCCGAATGGCCGTGACCGGCTGTCCCGGCGTCCGGTAGGCATAGGCGACCTCCTCCAGCTCGAGGAGAGCCTTTTCGTTCGTGTTCGCGCGTTTTGTCTCCACTCCAGTCCGCCTCCTAGTTCCGCGACGTCAGGATGCTGGCCGGTTCCATCTTCATGCCCCAGTAGACCGCGGCGGCGCTGCCCGAGGTGGCCAGAACCAGTCCGATGCCGAGGATTGTCGCTACTTGCCGCCAGCCAAAGCGCACGCTGATGTCCGGCGCCGCGGCCTCGTCGCCGGTGGGCGCCGGTCCTCCAATGATGGAGATACCCCCCGGCAACACCGCCGTCCGGCCGGCCGGGCCGCGCTCCATGGCCGCCACCTCGCGCTCCAGGAGGCGTTCAGCCGAACCCTGAGCGGCGAAGCCGCCGATGAGACCACCTATGAGCAGGGCCACAAGGCAGACTGTGGCCGTCTCGATCACGAACTGGGCCGCCACGCTTCCGCGACTGGCCCCCAGGGCGCGCAGCACGCCGATCTCCAGCTTGCGTTCCCGGGTCACCAGGCTCATCAGCAGAATGACCACCAAGGCCCCGACGATAACCAGAGCCACGACCCCGACCCGGGTGAAGCCCTCCAGGGCCTCAAACGGAGCGGCGGCGGCCTGGGCCTGGGCGTCGTCGGCCACCAGCATGTACTTCTCCGAGTCAATGCCGGCGCTCTCGGCCTCGCTCCGGAAGGCGCCTAGGTGGCCGGGATCATCGAGGTAGAAGACGGCGGTCGAGAGCTCGCCCGCCTGACCTCTGAGACGCTGAGCCGCGGTGTAGGGGACCAGAAGTTGGTTTGATGATCCGAACAGGCTGAAGCGCATCCCCATCCCACCGCCGGAGATCGCACCGCTGGAGAAGGTCATCTCCCCCTCGGGCGGGGTCACATCGCTCGTGAGGCCGATAATGGTGAAAGTCTCGCTGCTCAAGCCATCCAGGCTTTCGAGAGTGAAGCTACCGCCAAGGTCCAGGCCGTTTTTCTCGGCCAGGGACTCGTCGATGACCGCCACGGCGGCCCCGGACGCGACTTCTTCGGCTGTGTAGAGGCGACCCTTAGCCAGCACCCTCTCACTCCGCCCCGAAGTCAAGACCTCGCCGGGAAGGGAGTTTCCGCTTACCTGAAAGCCATCCAGCAACCCCGCGCGTAGGCGGGGGCCAAGCGAGCCGCTGCCGCTCTCGTCGCTGACAGGCGTGAGATCAGGCGAGGTAGCCATGGCGGTGACGGCCCGGTCGGTCTGGGTCACGTACCCGGACGCGGCCAGGCTGTCCACCAGCGACTCCGGGACCCCGGGAATGTCGGGCATGGACTGGCCCCCCAGGACCGCCCGCCTGGCGGCGGTGAAGTTGGGCATGAGCCGGACTTCGTTGCCCATGTTCCGCTTGGCGTCGGCCAGACCGAGTTGGGCCCCGGCCTGGACGGCCAGGCCCGTTACGGCCAGACCGACGATGGCCCCGAGAACCACGATCAGGAGCAGGGTCCGGCCCGGAACCCTAACAAGATTGCGAAAGGCGCGCCGAATGATGTCAAACAACACAACTCCTCCTTCCTCGGACTTAGCTTACGGCCTGACCCATAAACGCGGGCTAAAGAGCGGGTCGGGCGTCGCCCTCAGGGCCCAGATGCGGGCCTGGCGTCCGCCAGCGGGATCGAAAGGCTGAAGGTGCTGCCTTCCCCCACCCGGCTGTGGAGCCAGACCGTGCCGCCGGCCGCCTCGGCCGCTTGCCTCACCAGAGACAGTCCGAGACCGCGGCCGTTTTCGGCCTTCGGAACGACGCCGTCGCCCCGGTAGCATCGCTCCCAGATTCTGTCCTGGTCGACTTCGGGGATACCGGGCCCGTGATCGGTGACCGAGGCGATGACCGCGTCGAAACGCCGCGCCACTCTGACCTCGACCGGGCCGTCGGGTGGGCCGTGCTTGAAGGCGTTGTCCAGGAGATTGGCCAGGGCCCGCCTGAGCCAGGTCTCGTGCCCGCGGGCCGTCGGGACGCCGATGGCCGGGATGTCCAGGGACAGAATCCGTCCGGGCCGGCTATACTCGTCGACGGCCTCGGCCGTCAGGAGAGCCAGATCAACGGTCCCCGGGGGTTCGGACAGACTGCGGGAGGAAAGCGACAGGACGTCGCCCGTCCAGAGGCCCAGACGATCGGCGGCGGCCAAGGCCGCCTTGACTTCACGGCGAAGCTCGCCCGCGTCCTGGGACAGGCCGAGTTCCAGATGGGTCTTGATGACGGCCAGGGAGGTCCTGAGCTCATGGGAGGCGTGGGACGTCAACTGCTCCAGGTCGTCAAAGGCCACCTGGAGTCGGTCAAGCATCTGGTTGAAGGCCTTCGCCAACTGGCCGAGTTCGTCATCCGGGTCGGGCGGGACCATCCGCTGCCCGAGATTGGCGACAGACATCTGGTGAGCCATCTCGGCCATGTCGGTCAGGGGCCTGGCCACCTTCCTGGCCAGGACGTAGCTTGTAGCCAGAGCCGTGAGGAGAACCACGGTCAGGGCCAACCCACCGAAGAGGGCGACCCTCCGCGAGACCGCCGCCGTCCACAAGCGATCGAGTTGACTTGGCGTAAGGAGCCGGGTGGAGTAGATGGCCACGCCGGTGGCCGAGTCGCCGTCTCCCGGGACGGGCTCGAGCCCCTGGACGAAGACGACCCCCGGCCAGAAGGTGCCGAGGGGTGGGCGGAGAGCGAGGCTCACCATCAGTCCGACCCCAAGAGCGGCCACCAACACGAACCCGGTGACCAGCACGACCAGACCGTAGGAAATCGCCAGCCGGGTCTTGACCCCGTGCCGCCCGGAGGCGAGCGGTCGTTTCAGCGGGCGCACAAGCGGTACCCCTTTCCGACGACGGTCTCGATGACAGCCTCCCCGGCCACCTCGCGGAGCTTCCGCCGGAGGTTGGCCAGGTGGACCCTGATGGTGTTGGTGAAGGGATTGCACTGGTCATCCCAGACGTGCTCGAGGAGGTCCTCCGAAGAAACGACGGCCGGACTCCGACGAGCCAGATACTCCAGAACGGCGAACTCTCGGACGGTCAAGATCAGCGGCCGACCGTCGAAGCTGGCCGCCAGACCGGCGGGGTCAAGGACCAGGCGCCCGACGCGCAGGGTAGGTTCCCGGGCGGCGACTCCCCGCCGCAGCAGGGCTCGGATGCGGGCCGCGAGTTCTTCGAGGGCAAAGGGCTTGACCAAGTAGTCGTCGGCCCCGGCATCCAGACCCAGGACCCGATCTCCGATCCGATCCCTGGCCGTGAGCATGAGGATGGCCGAACCGCAGCCCGAGGCCCGCAGGCGACGGCAAACCTCGATCCCGTCTATGTCCGGAAGGCCCAGGTCGAGAATGACAACGTCGTAGGCGGCCAGCCCGGCCTTGAACTCCCCGTCCTGGCCACAGAAGGCCAGATCGACGGCGAAGCCCTGCCCTCCCAGGGCCCGGGCCAGCGTCTCGGCCAGTTCTCGCTGATCTTCGATGATGAGCAGGCGCACGGCGTCCACTCCTGGTCAGATTGTGTCCCGTCCCGGGTAAAGCCCGCGTAAAGCGCGGCCCTCGCCGCGGGTTGTTCGACGGGCGAGAAGCCTTCCCCGCCGGCTCCCGGGCGGGACGCGCCGCCGGACGGGAGGGATGCCCCGGAAGCCGGCAGAACGAGATTCCGGCCGGAACGAAAGGACGTGACCCCGGCGCGGCCGCCTCTCAGGGTAAGGGTCACGGCCCCGTCGGTCTTGGTGGTGAGGATGGCGGCGCCGGAGGCGGCCAGACGGGCCAGCGTCTCGGGCGACGGGTGGCCGAAGACGTTGCGGCCCACGCTGACCACGGCCAGGGCGGGTCGCACGGACGAGAGGAAAGCGGGGCCCGTGGCGTAGGCGCTTCCGTGGTGGGCGACCTTCAGAACCAGGCTGCCTAGGTCAGACTGGGATAAGGGCGGTTGACGGCCGGCCAGGAGCGTCTTCTCCCCCGTCGACTCGAGGTCGCCCGGGAGAAGGATGGTCACCCCGCCCGCTTGGAGGCGGAGGACCAGGCTGCGGTCGTTCTCGCGGGCGGAGGTCTCGTCGTCCGTGGTGGGGGAGGCCCGTGAGATCGGGTCCGCGGCCCAAGGCCAGAGAACCTCGACCCAGACTCGTCCGTCAGGCGCGGCCAGGCGATCCCCGGCCGCCACTTCGCGGACGGGAATGCGGCGGAGGGCGGCGGCCTCCAGGAAGGCCGCGGCCGGAGATGATTGACCGGCGCCCCGGGCCAGGACAACCTCCCCGACGGCGAGGCCGCGATCCGCGAGAAGCTCGGCCAGACCGCCGACGTGATCGTCGTGGATGTGACTCACGATCACCGTATCGACGCGGGCAATACCCTGATGCCGCAGATAGGGACAGAGGATCCGGTCGCCGGCCCCGGCCGGGCCGCCGTCGACGAGGATGGTGTAGCCGTCGGGCAGCCGGATGAAGACGGCGTCGCCCTGGCCCACGTCGAGGAAGGTCACCTCGGCCGCCTCCCATCCGCCGGCCGCGGCCACGGCCCCCGCCGTCAGTCCACCCACCAGGAATGTCGCCGCCATGAGAAGGACGAGAAGCAATCGTCGCCAGGCCCGGCCGGTGGCCGTCCCGCGCAGGATCCAAAGACCCGAGGCGTAGTAGACAACGGAGAACCAGAGCGGGGGCGAACCAACAATGACGGAAGCGAAGGGAACCCCGGCCAGGAGGTGGGCGACCCCGGCGGTGGCCCTGAGAATGATAGACGTGACCCCAAAGAGCGGCCCGGCGACAAGATGCCCGACCGGGCCCAGGAGGGCGGCGATCGCGGCGGCGAGGCCGAGGGTCACGGCCGCTCCTGAGAGCGGGACAACCACAATGTTGGCCAGAAGACCGGCCAGCGAGAACTCGCCGAAGTGGGTGATGAGAACCGGCGAGACGGCCGCCTGGGCGGCCAGGCTGACCAGGGCGGCCCTGGCCACGACCGTGACCGGGCCGCCGAAACGGCCGGGTAGGCGGGCCAGAAGACCGGGAAGCCAGGACCGCTCGGCCCACCGGCTAAGCGGCGGATACAGGCCGAGAATGCCGAGGGTGGCGGCGAAGGAGAGCTGAAAGCCGACATCTAGAATGATGAGGGGTTGCCGCGCGGTCATCACCAGGACGGCCAGGCAGATTGGACCCCAAACGTCCCGGCGGCGCCCAAGCCAGAGGTAGACCAGACCGGCCTCGGCCATGACCGTGGCCCTGGTCACCGAAGCCCCCAAACCGGACATGACGGCGTAGGCTACGAGGACAACCGCCGTGGCCGGCCAGAGACGCCTCTCCGCGGCCGACCCGGACATCCCCGTAAGACGCAGTAGCGGCCGGCCGACCATCCAGAACCCGCCGGCGATGAAGGCCACGTTGGAGCCGGAGACGGCCAGGATGTGGTAGACTCCCGACCGCCGGAAGTCGCGAGCCGTGTCCTCGGGCAAGCGGCTCGTGTCTCCGAAGAGGAGCCCGCCCAGGAGCGAGGCCTGCTCGGGAGGAAGGGCCTCATCCATCGCCCGGAGGAGGCCGTCGCGGGCCTGGCGGCAGAGGGAGGCCAACCCGCCCGTCCGGGGACGTCCTTCCAGAAGCGGCCCGCCCTGGACGGTCATGGCGTAGCGTGCTCCGCGGGTGGCCAGGTAGCGCGGGAAGTCAAACTCCCCGGGGTTTCCGGGTGGGCGCGGGCGGGAAAGGAAACCGGTGACCCGGACGAGATCGCCCGCCGCAACCGGGGGCGCCTCGCCGGGCACGTCCGCTCCGGGCGCCTCGCCGGCCACCTCCGTTCCGGGCGCCTCGCCGGCCGCCGCGTCACCCGCCGCGTCCAGAACGCCCACATAGAGCATTTCTCCCTTGCGCCAGTACCGCCCGGCCGCCCGCGCTCGGAGAAAGAAGCGATAGCCCGTCTCGGTGGGCCTCGGATCCGAAACGACGTGTCCCAGGAGACTCGCCCACCGCGCCGGTGAGGAAGCCGTTAGGCCGCCGGTTCGCCCGGGCACGCCGGCCACGTCCGGGCCCGGCCCGAGACGCTGCCAGGCCAGTCCGGCCAGGAAGGCGCCGGCGCAAAAGACCGCCACGAGCACGGCGAGTCCGGATCGATTCAGGGACCCCAAGCCCCGGCGAACTCGCGCGGCTGCCGCCGACGCGAAAACTCCCCGCGGGCGATCGCCGCGGTCGCCGTAGGCCGCCAGTCCCAGGGCGACAAGCCCGAGGACCAGGGGTCCGATCGGAGGCGGGCGAAGAATGTGGCCGGCCGCCACTCCGGCCACATGAGCCAAGGTCAGGTGGAGCAGGGGCCGTCTCGACACAAGAACGCCTCCTAGCTGCAGGAATCGACCGGCGGTCAACGAAACTACCCGCCTGCTCGGGGCCCACTACTCGTATCCGTCTGGTCTGAGGGAGCGCTCACCGCATGCAGCTTGTCGGCCTCCTCCTGGCTTTCGCCGCTATCCTTATCCTTGTCGGCCGCCGCAGTGGGATCGGGTTGGCTCTGCTCGCCGGCACCGTTGTCCTGGCCCTCTTCTCGGGTCTATCACCGGCCGAATTTGCCCGCATGGTAGCCCGCGGTCTCACCCAGCGCCAGGCCGTGGAGCTCGTGCTCGACGTGGCCGTGATCACCTCCCTGGCCGGCGTCCTCAAGCGGTTTGGCCTCCTTGATACCATGGTCCGCTCGATCACTTCCGTCCTGGGCGGGGCCAGATTGGCCATCATGGCCGTTCCGTCGCTCATCGGGACCCTGCCGGTTCTTGGCGGGGCCATCCTCTCCGCTCCAATGGTCGACGGGCTCGGGGATCGCCTGAGCCTGACCCGGGCCGGCAAGGCCGCAGTGAACCTGGTCTTTCGTCACGCCTGGTTCTACGTGGCCCCCTTCGCCCCATCGGTAATCCTGGTCAGCCGCCTCTCGGGCGTGCCCCTCGGCCGGGTCATTCTGGGACAGTCTCCGTTCGCCGCGGCCATGCTGCTGGTAGGGTATCTCACCCTACTCAGGCGCCCCGGGCGCTTGGCGAATACAGCGGCGACCCCGGCCGTCTCGCCTGTCGGGCCGGCCGGTCAAGCAGCCGCCGAGGCCGCGGCCGCCTCGGACGACCGCACTCGCGCGACGGCTTTGCGGCCCCTGTTGCGGTCGGTTTCGCCTCTCATCGTGGGGGTTGGCCTGTCTATCGGCATCGGGCCGCTGCGCGTGCCGCTCTACGCCGCGGTCGGGCTGGGGCTCGTTCTGGCCCTGTTTCTCTCGCGGGGTCACGCGGACTTCCGCCTGGGCGGACTGCCGGCGGCCTGGGCCGGCATCCAGTGGAGCATCGTGCTCACGATGGCCAGCGTGATGGTTTTCGGTCAGGTCATGCGCGACTCCGGGACCGCCGCCGCGCTGGTAGACTGGCTCGTTCAGTCCGGTCTGCCGGCGTGGGTTCTCATTGTCGCCTTACCGCTCCTCATCGGCTACGTCGCCGGCGAGCCCACGGTGACGATAGGCATCTCCTTCCCGGCTCTCCTGTCTCTCGCGCCCGTGGGGCACATCGCCACCGTGGCCACCGTTCTCTACGGGGCGGGGTTTCTGGCCTACTTCATCTCCCCGATCCATCTCTGCCAGGTGCTCTCCAGCCAGTTTTTCCAGGTCACCGTGACTGGCCTGTACCGCGAGTACTGGCCGGTCGTGGCCACCCTGGCCGCCCTCACCGGAGTATACGTCTGGCTGGCCTTCGCCTAAGCAGGGACAGAGCGGCCCCTCAACGCACGGTGACCAAGTCCTTGAGTTCGTCGAACTTCTTGGTCCCTATGCCCGACACGTTTAGAAGCTCCTCCGAAGCGTTGAACGGCCCGTTCTCGGTGCGATACTGGATGATACGAGCCGCGAGCGTGGGTCCGATGCCCGGGAGGCCGTCAAGCTCGGACGCCGTGGCCGTGTTCAGATTGACCGGAACGCCCCCGATACCCACGACGCCTCCCGCCGCTCCGTCGCCCGGGCCTCCCGCTTCAACTCCCCCGGACGGCTCGGGCCAGGGATCCCAACTCGTTCCCGAGCCGGCGCCTCCCGCGGCGGCGCCGGCGTTCCTCTTTCTGACTTCCTCGCGGGTCGGAAGATAGAGCCGCTCGCCGTCCGCGATGAGCCGAGCCAGGTTCACGGCGTTGGGGTCCGCGGCCGCCGTCGCGCCGCCCGCGGCCGTGACCGCGTCGACCATTCGGCTGCCCGGAGGCAGGGAGTAGACTCCCGGACGGGCGACCGCCCCGGCCACATGGACCACCACGTTCGCGGTCGCCAAGCCGGAGGAGGCCCCGCCGGCCGGGTCGGGGCCCGAGATCGCTTGGTCCAAGCCTGGCGCGCCCTGACCTTCCACGGGGCCGGCCCCGGCCTGCCCCACCCCTGGGGCTTCCCAGCCCGGGTTGAGACCCGGCGCCTGACTCCGCCACCAGAGAAGACCGCCGGCGGCCAAGGCCAACCCCACGAGCAGCAGGATGACCAAACGCTCCTCGCGACTCCGGGCCGCCAAAGCAAACACCCCCAGCCGGTCTTGACTGGGGGCGGGTCATTCACCAACCGCGGCCTCCGCCCTGCGATGAAGATTGGCGGTCCGCGCGATCCGCGGCCTTACTTCACGACAATGTTCACCAGACGGTCGGCAACGGCCACGACCTTGACGATGGTCTTGCCCTCGACCGAGGCGCGAATCCGTTCCTGACCCAGGGCGATTTCCCCCAGGGCGGCCTCGGACGTTCCGGCGGCGACCATTATCCGGTCGCGCAGCTTGCCATTGACCTGGATGCCCACCTCGACCTCGTCCGCCCGAACCAGGCTCTCATCCCAGGAAGGCCATTTCTCGTCGTGCACGCTGCCGGTATGCCCCAGGGCTCGCCAGAGCTCCTCGGTCAGGTGCGGGGCGAAGGGAGCCAAACTCAATACGAGCAGTTCCAGGGCCTGGCGCACCGCGCCCGGGGAGCGCTGGACCTCGGGCAGGGCACCCTGGTACCGGTAGAGTTCGTTGACCATCTCCATGGCCGCGCTGATGGCCGTGTTGAAACCGAAGTGATGGTCGATGTCGGTGGTGATCTTCTTGAGCATCCGGTGCGCCGAGCGCAGCAAAGCCCGATTGGGGTCGTCCCCGGCGGCGTGGGCCGGATCATCGCCGGCGGCCTGGCTCGGCCCCACCCCGCCGGCCGAGTCCTTCAACTCGAAGACGATGCTCCATACCCGCTTGAGGAAGCGAGAAACCCCCTGGACGCCGGTGTCGGTCCAGTCGAACTCCTTCTCCGGCGGGGCCGCGAACAAAGTAAAGACCCGGGCCGTGTCCGCGCCGTACTTAACGGCAATCTCGTCGGGAGAGACAATGTTGCCCTTCGACTTGGACATGGCCTTACCGTTGAGAGTCACCATGCCGTTGGCCAGGAGATTCGTGAAGGGTTCGACGAAGCCGACCAGACCCTCGTCGTAGAGGACCTTGGTGAAGAAGCGCGAGTAGAGGAGGTGCAGCACGGCGTGCTCGATGCCACCGACGTACTGATCGACGGGCATCCAGTAGTCGACGGCTGCGGGCGTGAACGGGCGGCCATCCTCCCCGGGCGACGTGTAGCGCAGGTAGTACCACGAGGAGTCGACGAAGGTGTCCATGGTGTCGGTTTCGCGCCGGGCGGGCCCGCCACACGTCGGACAGGTTGTCTTGACGAACTCCTCGGATCTGGCCAGGGGGGAAGCGCCGGGGGTGAAGTCGACATTGTAGGGCAGTTCCACGGGCAGACGGTCCTCCGGGACCGGCACTATCCCGCACTTCCCGCAGTAGACAACAGGAATGGGCGCCCCCCAGTAGCGCTGCCTGGAGATGAGCCAGTCCCGGAGACGGTAGACCGTCGTGACCTGACCCAGGCCTTCACCCTCCAGCCAAGCCGCTACTTGAGTCTTTCCTTCCTCGCTGGGAAGCCCCTCGAACGGACCGGACTGGATCATGGTTCCCGGCCCGAGGTAAGCCTCCTGGAGGTTGGCCGCGTTGGGCACACCGGTCCCCTGAATGACAACTCGGACGGGCAGTCCGAATTTCCGCGCGAACTCGAAGTCTCGTTGGTCGTGGGCCGGAACGCCCATGACCGCGCCGGTCCCGTACTCCATCAGGACGTAGTTGGCCGTCCAGACGGGAATTTTCTCACCGGTGGCCGCATTGAAGCAGTAGAGCCCGGTGAAGAGGCCTTCCTTCTCCTGTTCGCTCCCGGTCCGGTCGATCTCCGACAGGCTCCTGGCCCGCGCGACGAACCGCCGCAGTTCCTCGCCGTAACCGGACCCCACGGCCGCCTTGGCGACCAGCGGGTGTTCGGGGGCCACGACCAGGTAGGTCGCGCCGTAGAGAGTATCCGACCGGGTCGTGAAGACCTTGATCCTCTCGCGGGAGCCGTCGGCCAGCGGGAAGTCGACGTAGGCGCCCGGGCTGCGGCCGATCCAGTTTTCCTGCATGATCCGGACCCGTTCCGGCCAGCCGTTGAGGAGCTTGAGGTCGTCCACCAGACGGTCGGCATACTGGGTGATGCGAAGGAACCATTGTTCGAGTTCCTTTTTCTCGACCTTGGTCTCACAGCGCCAGCAGACGCCGGCGACTACCTGTTCGTTGGCCAGCACCGTGGCGCACGTCGGACACCAATTGACGGGGGCCTTGCGCCTGTAGGCCAGGCCGCGCCTGTACATCAGGAGAAAGAGCCACTGAGTCCAGCGATAGTAGTCCGGCAGGCAAGCCGTGACCTCCCGCCGCCAGTCGTAGCCCAGCCCGAGGAGGTCAAACTGCTTCTTGATCCGAGCTATGTTGGCCAGGGTCCAGTCCCGGGGATGCTGACGCCGCTGGATGGCGGCGTTTTCGGCTGGAAGTCCGAAGGCGTCCCAGCCCATCGGATGGAGGACGTTGAAACCGTGCATCCGACGGTAGCGCGTGATGACGTCGCCGAGAGTGTAGACCCGGCAGTGGCCCATGTGGGCCTCGCCTGACGGGTAGGGAAACATGACCAGACAGTAGTACTTGGGCCGGCGGGAAACCATGTCGACATCGAAGACCCGCCGCGTTTCCCAGTCTTTGTGCCATTTTTTCTCGATCTCTCGAAAATCGTAGCGCTGCATGTCTTTCTCGCCTCCCGCAAGCCGCGGGCCAGCAAAAGGCCTCCCGTCCTCAAGGGACGAGAGGCCCCAGGCCATCCCGTGGTACCACCCTACTTGACGAAGCGCAAAAGGAGACTGGTGGAGCCGATGGGGATCGAACCCACGGCCTCATGAATGCCATTCACGCGCTCTCCCAGCTGAGCTACGGCCCCACCAAAATGTGCTTGATCCACTCTCAGCCCACTAACGGTGGCCAACCGTCGCCGGCTACTGGTTACACAAGTTCGCCGGCGCACTCCCAGGCGAGTTCAGCTCCTCGCTTCCGCCGGTTTCCACCCACTCACGCCCGGCTCTCTCCTGAAAGCCTCCAGAGCTTACTGCTCCCGGTCATCGCCTTTGTTCACCCTGCCACTATTCAGTTTTGGAAAGCCGACGGCCCATCACTTTGGGCCGCGTGCTCATTATACGAGACGCCTTCGCGGCGAGTCAAGGCGACGGTCCGCGGCGGGCCCGACCTCGCCACGAGCCGGGGTTCCCGACACGGCGCGAGCCGGCCAGAGTTTCGGCGCGTCACCCCAGAACCTTTCAAGGCCGTAGAAGTCGCGATCGGCGCGGCTGAAGATATGGCAGATAATCCCGCCGAAGTCGAGGAGAACCCACTTCGCGTTCTGCCAGCCCTCACGATGGAGGAGGCGGAGCCCGGCTTCGGTCAGGGTCTCGTCGACGTGATCGGCGATAGCCTTAACCTGGCGCGCGGAGTCGCCGCCGGCGATGAGAAAGTAGTCGGCGACGACGGTCAGACCCTTGAGTTCGAGCAGAAGGACATTCTCGGCCTTGCGTTCCTCAGCCGCTCGCGTGGCCAGAAGAGCCAGATCCAGGCTAACCTCCAACGGCCCATCACGACCTTCCCATCACGCCCCGGAGCGCGCCAGCGCAACTAGGGTCGCCCTCCATAGCCGCTCTCCGTCGCGACTAAAGTCGCGTAGTCCTGTCCCAGAATAATGGTGAACTCAGGCCGTTCGGCCTGTGGACGAGCCCGCCCCAGATTCGCGTCTGGCACGTAGCGGAGCACGGCTTGCGACAGCCTCCGCAGCTTGTCCTCATCCCGCGAACGGTCGATGACCTCGGTCTCCTGGTAGTCCGGTCGATCGGCGTCAACCACCGCGACCACGTTATAGCCTTGCCGCCTCAACTCGTCGGCAAACCGGGAACCCAGGTCGGCCACGCTCGTCCCGTTCTGGACCTCGATGGTTATGCTCGAGTTGACCCGAGAGTCAACGCCCCAGAGAATCTCGTCGATCATGGGGGCGGCCTCGTCAAAATGCGGGAGCCAGTACCAGAGCATCTCGCGACCGGGGTCGGTTATCGTCGTGTTCTCGCCCGGCAAGGTGCCGGTCTTGATGACCACGTCGCTCAACTTGGCGGCCATGCGCGCGTAGGTTAGCATCTCGCCCGCGGTCATGTTCGTGTCGACGGCGTCGCTAACCTCGCCGATCAGAGAGGGGATCCTGGTGATGGTCCCCAGAGAGAAAAGCTGCTCCTTCAGGGCCGTGATGAGCTTCTGCTGCCGTTCGATACGGGTGATGTCGTTGCCGTCGGAGCGGTAGCGCATGTACTGCGCGGCCTGTTCGCCGTTCAGAACCTGAAGGCCCTGCTGGAGATCGATGTTCAGATTCTGGTAAGGGTCGTGATAGTGCATGTCGTGCTCGACGTAGATCTCGACCCCGCCGAGCCTGTCGATGATCTTGGCCACTCCGTCCGAGTTGACCCGGACGTAGTAGTGGATGGGCACGCTCAGGAGATTGGAGATCGTCGCCACGGTCATGTCCGGGCCGCCGTAAGCGTGAGCGTGGCCGAGCTTGTCGTAGCCGTAGTCCTCGCGTCCGACGATGATGGTCCGGGTATCGCGCGGCAGGGACAGGATGCCGACTTCGCTGGTCTTGGGATCGACGCTGAAGAGCATCATCGTGTCGGTCCGCGAACCGGAGGCCGTGTGGATGTCGAAGTTGGGCTGGGCGTGATAATGGGAATCGAGCGGAGCGTCGAGCCCCATGACCAGGATGTTCACCCTCGCCCCGGGCACGGTCTTGGCCAGACTCTCGAAGTGGACCGGATTGGTCAACCCGTTCAGAACCACGTAGAGGGCGACGCCGGAAATGAAGACTAAGGCGATGACGACGATGCCGGTGATGGCCAGAGCGCGCGCGAACACACGCCCTCGCCGGTTCCGGGGCACCGCCCGTGACCGAGCATCGCGTTTAGGGGCGCTACCCCGCCAAGTGGACATACTCGCTCCTTACCCCGCTAGTGGATTTCCCGCCCGATGATCGCCCGCGCCAAAACCCTGACCGTGAACGGCGGAACCTGGCTACGGGCGGTAGAGCCCGTGCTTCTGAATATATGCCTCCACCGCCTCGGGCACAAGGTACTTTATCGACCGCCCGTCGGCGGTGCGGCGACGGAGATCGCTGGAGGAAATGTCGAGGACAGGCGAGTCGACTTCAAAGATGGTCTGGCCGTATCTTTGTTCCAGTCGCCTCAAGCCGTCGTGGGCCAACTGACGCGGGTAGCCCGGTCTTTGCGCGGCGATGAACCGGCAGAGCTCGAACAGCCGCTCCGGCCGGTGCCAGCTCTCCACCTGGAGAATGGCGTCAGTCCCGGTAATGAAGAAGATGCCGGCCCCCGGGGGCAGGCGACGCCGCATCTCCTCCACGGTATCGACAGTGTAGGAGAGCCCCCCGCGCTCCAGTTCGATGCGGCTGACCTCAAAGCGCGGGTTGGTGGCCGTGGCCAGGGCCACCAGGTTGTAGCGATGCTCGGCCGGCGTGATCGGCTTACCCTGCTTGTGCGGTGGTAGTCCGGTCGGCACGAAGATGACTTTATCGAGCCCGTGCTGCTGAAGGGCCGCCTCGGCCATGACGAGGTGCGCCAGATGAACGGGGTCGAAAGTGCCGCCCATGAGGCCAACATTTGTCAAGTAGCCACCCAAGACCAAACGTGCACCACCCTGTGTCCTGATGCGTGTCTAGATACCACGGCTCGGGGTCAACTCCTGGTCTACTCGACGAAGTCGAACTCGAACTGGCCCACCCGGACCTGGGCGCCAGGGCGCGCGCCGGCGGCCCGAAGAGCCCGCGACACGCCGCGGCGTTTGAGAATGTAGCGCAGACGTCTCACGGCGCTGTAGTTTGCGAGGTCGGTCATTACTACGGCCCGCTCCACGCTTTCGCCACTCACCACGAAAACACCGTCCACGACGGAAATCGTGAATTCCCGCACCCGGCCTCTAGGTCCGATGACGGCGGATGAAGGCGCGAAAACCTCCCGCTCATTAACGCCGGGAGAAATCGCGGGCGTCCACCCTATCGTCGCCGAGGTGGCCAAGGCGTCCAGCACGGCGTGCAGGACCGGCGTGAGCCCGGCGCCGGTGAGCGGCGAGGCTCTAAAGAACTGACCCCCTCCACCCGCTTTCTCGATGTGCCCCTCCAGACGCAGAGCGCCTTCCTCGGCCCCGGGCAGGTCCATCTTGGTCGCCACGACGATCTCCGGGCGTCCGGCCAGACCGGGGTCGTAGAGGGCCAGTTCGTTCCTGATGTCGTCGTAGGCCGTCCCCGGGTCCTGGTCCGAGGCCGCCGAGACGTCCACCAGGTGGACCAGAATCGACGTCCGCTCGACGTGCCTCAGAAACTTGTCGCCCAGGCCGCTTCCCGCGTGCGCGCCTTTGATGAGGCCCGGGATGTCGGCCAGGACGAACGATTCCCCTTCCCGTCCGGGTGCGGCGACCACGCCGAGGTTGGGGGCCAGGGTGGTAAAGGGGTAGTCCGCGATCTTGGGCCGCGCGGCCGAGACCTTGGCGAGAAACGTGGATTTGCCCGCGTTCGGCAGACCGATAAGCCCGGCGTCAGCGATGAGCTTGAGTTCGAGCCTCAGGTGCAGTTCCGGACCTGGCTCACCCTTCTCGGCGAAGTCCGGCGCTCTCTCGGTGGAGGTGGCGAAGCGCGCGTTGCCCCGACCTCCCCGACCGCCCCGGGCGATGACCACCCGCTGTCCGACCGTGGTGAGGTCCGCGAGAAGTCGGCCGTCACTGTCGTCCCAGACCACGGTTCCCTGGGGCACCGATACGACCAGGTCCGGGCCGGAGCGACCGGCCTGGTCCTTGCTGCCGCCCGGTTCGCCATCCGTGGCCAAGAAGTGCTGCCTGTAGCGGAAATCAAGGAGGGTGCGCAGGCCCAGGGTGGCCGTCAGAATCACGCTGCCCCCGTTGCCGCCGTCCCCACCGCTCGGTCCGCCGCGCGGGACATACTTCTCCCGTCTGAAGGTGATCATGCCTGAGCCACCATTGCCGGCCTTGACGTTGATTCTGACTTCATCGATGAACATAGATAGATCATCCCCGGCTTAGTTTTTCGTCGGCGGCCTGGTATCCGCCCGCGACCAAGACCAGGCTGTGGTAGGGAGGGGCGCCCTCCGCCACGCGGGCCAGCTCCGACCGAACCGGGCGAACGGCGCCCGGTCGCCACTCGATCCCGACGATCCCGCCGACCTCACAGGGGACGAAGCCCGCCGTCTTGAGGGGTTCATCCTCCAGCCGCGCCCAGTCGGCGGCGCGGAAGCCGTCGAGTTCCGGGAGGCGAACCCCGAGTTCCAGGCGTCCGTCAGTCAGTCCGAGCGTGGCTTCCAGCCGGTCCGGGCGGGCGTCCCGCCGCGTAGCCGCGGCGCTGGTCGTGACTATCCGGATGACGGCCCGCAGCATCGCCAGAGAGGCCACGACGAAGGAAGCGGTGGAGACGCGGTCGCGTCCGCCCAGGCCAGTGACCTCGGTCCGGAAGACAAGCCCGACTCCTTCGGCCTCAGCCTTGACCAGAAGGAGAATGGCTTCCAGGTCCGGATCGCCGAGGACGGCCCACTCGCCTAGTCTTGATTGGACTCGTTCGAGGTATTCGGCTGCCACCTTGGGGCGGCCAAGCTGGAGCCAGCCGCTCAGAACCTGTAGGTCATTCAGAAACCCGTGCCTGATCCAGTGGATGGCCCGGGTAAACTCAAGACCGCTCAGGGCCAGTTCACGCTCTTCCGGCCAGACAAACCACTTCAAGGGGAGACACTCTCCCTTCGGCAGGGAGGCGGACTAATCCGCATAGTGCCAGGGCGTTCGGCGGGGGAAAGTGGATTCCTCTCCAGCGAAAGTCAAAGGGGAACCCGGAGGTTCCCCCCGCTGCTGTGCGCACCACGCGGTTTAGGCGGCCCCTACTTGGCCGGATGCCCCGCCATGTCGCCCGCGATGGCCACTTCAATCGGACGAATTATCGCCCGCAGGCCGTTCCGGCCCTGGCGTTGGAAAGCGACGAAGCCGTCGGCCGTCGCGAAGAGCGTGTCGTCGCGGCCGCGTCCTACGTTCTGACCGGGAATTACCCTGGTCCCGCGCTGCCGGACGATGATGCTGCCGGCCGTCACCAACTGCCCGTCGTGACTCTTCACGCCGAGACGCTGGCTATTGCTGTCGCGTCCGTTGCGGGAGCTACCCATACCTTTCTTGTGAGCCAAAAATAGCGCCTCCTTGCCCAGCCGGTCGCGTCGGAGACTACTCGCCGGCGATGATGTCTTCGATAAGAACCCTGGTCTGAATCTGCCGGTGACCGCGCTTCTTGCGCTCGTTCACCTTGCTCTTGTACTTGAAAACAATGATCTTCTTGGCCTTGAACTCGGTCACGATCTTGCCCGTGGCCTGGGCGCCCTTAACCACCGGGTCACCCACTTGGACTTCGCCGTCGTCCTTCTTCACGGCCAGGACGCGGTCAAAGACCACGCTGTCGCCTGCGGCCCCCGTGAGCCTCTCCACATTCAAGATGTCGCCCTTGGAGACCTTGAACTGCTTGCCGCCAGTCACGATGATCGCGTACACCAGGATTACCTCCGCGAGAACAAGCCCGGTGCACCAGGACTCCGGCGCTAACCGGGCTGATAGGAACACTCCAATCTAGCATGCGGCGTTGTTTACTGTCAAGGAAGGGCGTGGGGCGGTAGGCCAGAGTGCCCTAGCGGAGGCCTGGACAGACCTCATGTCGAGGGTCATACCAGAGAAGTTTCAGAGTGTGGCCGACCAGGATGCCCCATACTCTGCCCTTCCCCGTCAGGCGAAGAGAGAGAAGTTCCTCTAGGTCTTCCCACCGCCGCTGGTCGGTTAGCCGTTGACGCGCTTCCGGTATGAGCTTCTCCACAGACACTAGGTGGCTATTGGTTCCGTGCGTTGGGCCGCCGGTCTGGCTTAGTATCCTTTGAGAGAGACTTGAACGTCCACGGTGCCCCAAGGTCGAGTGTGCCCACCTGCCAGTTGGGCTTCTCCTTGCGGTGGCTCTCTGGGTCGGCCCCGAAGCGGGGGCGTGCGATTGGAGGACTGATCGCGGCTCTTGCCGCCTTACTTCTCCGGGAGGTTCCCATAGTACTCCGCCATGCTCTCCAGCGTTATCTCCACGCCCCCACGTTGACCCTCTGGAATCCCAGCCCGGGCGTCACGCCATGGAGGCCCACTGTGGCTAAGATCACTGAGCCATTGTGCCGTCCTGTGGGCGTAAAAGTCCAGCACCGAATCAATAGTCTCCCTCTGGTCCTTAGAGAGTCGAGAGACATCGCCATTGGGAAAGACATCGGCCTCCACGGAAAAGTGTCCCTTGTGCCAAGCGAACAACTCCGGCACTACGGGACCCAGGCTCCAAGCCTCGATGCGCTCGGGGAACAGAGGGGCATCCGGCGGATTGTCCCAGACAACGGACCACGCTTGAGCATAGTACACGAGCTTCTGCAGTTTCATCGTGGAGATCGCGTTGGTCTTCTGAAGTATGTACTTGGCCACGTCAAAGACGTTGGCCACCGCCGGCCACCTCCTCCGCGCTCAGTTCATCGACTACATGTTACGGCCAATCGCTCCGCCCCACAAGAACAAACATTCGGCACGGGTCGAGTCTCCCTATGAGGGCTCGCTTATGATGCCCATCCCAATCTGCTCGGCCCTCTTCTCGGTAGCCCTCGGTGCCCTGTCGTAGGTCACATTGGCTCAGCGTCCGTTTCGTGACCGAAGGTCTGGAAGGGTTCTCCGTGCGCCGCGTGGAAGGCCCGCAGGTGACAGACGACGGGGTGCGCGATCCGGTTTGGTGTCGGGGGAGATGGCGGCGTGAACTATCTCTACTACGGCGACAATCTAGATGTCCTGCGGCGGCACGTCAAGGACGAGTCGGTAGACCTCGTGTATCTCGACCCGCCGTTCAATAGCAGCCAAGACTACAACGTCCTCTTCGACGAGAAGAATGGCACACGTTCCAAGGCGCAGATCAAGGCCTTCGAGGACACGTGGAGATGGGACCAGTTCTCGGCTGAGGCCTATCAGGAGACAGTCGAAGCTGGCGGCAAGGTGGCCGATGCGCTACGCGCGTTTCGGACTTTCCTCCGCGACAGCGACATGCTAGCCTACTTGTCGATGATGGCCCCGCGGCTCGTCGAACTGAGGCGCGTCTTGAAGCCCACCGGGAGCATCTACCTGCACTGCGACCCCAAGGCCAGCCACTACCTCAAGATGCTTATGGATGCGGTCTTCGGGCCGGAGCACTTTCTGAATGAGGTTGTGTGGAAGCGAACAAGCGCCCATAGCAGTGCTAAGAGGTACGGTCCTATCCATGATACCATCCTCTTTTATCGAAAAACCGACGTCGGATTCTGGCGCGGAGGTCACCAAGGATACGACGAGTCCTACGTGCGCCAGAGGTTCAGCCGGGGTGGCGACCGGCCATGGAAGGACGCAGACCTTACCGGCGCGGGAGTCCGATACGGAGAGACCGGTGAGGTCTGGCGAGGTTTTGATGTCACCGCCAAGGGTAGACACTGGGCGTATCCTCCAACCGAACTCGATCGCCTAGACGCTGAGGGCCGCATATACTGGCCGAACGCCCGAGGGGGCTGGCCCAGACTCAGAGTCTATCTGGACGAAGCGAAGGGTGTCTCCCTGCAGGACGTCTGGACCGACATCCCGCCCATCAACTCACAAGCTGGCGAGCGCCTCGGCTACCCCACCCAGAAGCCGGAGGCCCTCCTTGAACGCATTATTCAAGCCTCCAGCAACCCGGGCGACGTTGTGTTGGACCCGTTCTGCGGTTGCGGGACGGCCGTGAGCGTGGCCCAGCGGCTGGGTCGGCAATGGATCGGGATCGACATCACCCACCTGGCGATTTCCCTGATCAAGGCCCGTCTCCACGATGCTTTCGGAGGCAAGGCCGAGTTCAAGACCGTCGGCGAACCGACCACCGAGGCCGACGCGAAGACACTTGCCGCCGAGGACCCCTATCAGTTTCAATGGTGGGCCCTTGGGCTTGTGGGTGCCCGCCCGATTGAGGAGAGGAAAGGCGCGGATAAGGGGATCGACGGCCGCCTCTACTTCCACGAGGGTCGTGCGGGCGAGACGAAGCAGATCGTCCTTTCGGTGAAGGCCGGGCACACGCAGGCGGCTCACGTTCGCGACTTGTACGGGGTGGAGAACCGCGAGAAGGCCGAGATCGGAGTCCTGATAAGCCTTGAGGAACCCACTCGGGAGATGCGCAAAGAAGCGGCCTCAGCCGGTTTCTACGAGTCCCCCTGGGGCAAGCATCCACGCCTTCAACTGCTCACCGTGCGCGAGCTACTCGACGGGAAACGCGTGGACTACCCACCATCCCAGCAAGTGAATGTGACCTACAAGAGAGCCCCGCGGGCCAAGGGAAAGAAAGCCGAGCAGATCGGTATGACCTTGCCGGCCGGGGGCGTCAGGTCGGACGAGTGAAAGCAGCAGGTAGGATGGCTGCCCTCGTCAGCGACGAAGTGTCGCCCCCAGCCGCCCGCCGGACCGTGCAGGGATACCCCTCGGCCACGGCGTATTTGTCTTCCCTTGGTTTGGAAACCGGCAGCTAGGTGGCCATTTGACGTAGAAGGCCGGCGGGGCGGCTCGGGCGTCGGGGTATCGGGAACGCGGAGGCCTTCCGTTTCGTCTAAACGTCTCGTGGTCCCCGGTTAAGAGGTAGATGTCGTGGCGCTCCTGGAACTGCGAGGCATCTCGCGGCAGTACCGCATCGGCCAGATTCGCATCGACGCCCTGAGAGACGTCGACTTGTCCGTGGACAAGGGCGAGTTCGTGTCGATCATGGGACCCTCCGGCTGCGGGAAATCGACGCTCCTCAACATCATCGGCTGTCTCGACCTCCCGACGAGCGGAACCTACTCCCTGGCCGGTCAGACCGTGGAGGAACTCGACGACAACCACTTGTCCGACCTCCGCAACCGCTTCATCGGCTTCATCTTTCAGACCTTTCACCTCCTTGCCCACCTCGACGCCCAGGCCAACGTGGAGCTACCCCTGGTCTACCGCGGCATCGGCGGCCGAGAGCGGCGCGAGAAGGCCCAGGCGGCCCTGGAGGCGGTCGGCCTTGCCGACCGGCGACGCCACTACCCACTTCAGCTGTCCGGAGGCGAGCAACAGCGGGTGGCCATCGCCCGGGCCCTGGTGGGCGAGCCGGCCGTTGTCCTGGCCGACGAACCCACCGGCGCTCTCGACTCCCGGTCGGGCCAGTCGCTGATGGCGATTTTCCAGCAGTTAAACCACGAGCGGGGCTTGACCATTGTCCAGGTCAGCCACGACGAGTCCGTCGCCCGGCGGGCGAGCCGGATTGTCAGGCTTCTCGACGGCGCGGTCGAGAGCGAGGAAGCCGTCGAAGCAAGGCCGGCCCGTAAGGCGGCCAAGAAGGTTCGGGAGGCCTACTAATCATGAATCAGCGGGTCCTGGCTCTGATCGTTATTCTGGCCATTGTCCTGGGCGGCGGCTTCTACGCCTACAAGCGTCTTGTCCCGTCCGCGGACGCTGCCGGCGGCCCCGTCTATGCCACCGAACCGGTAGTCCGCGGGGACATCACCGTGGGGGTGGACGCCGGCGGGACACTCGACCCGGCCGAGGGCGGCGGCATTCAGGCCCCCGGGGGCTACGGTCCGAACGGCCCCATTCCCGGCCCATCGAGTTACATCGTGGAGGAGGTCCTGGTCAAGGAAGGCGACAGTGTCATACCTGGTCAGGTCCTGGTCAGGCTGAACGCCACGGAGATGCGGGAGCAAATCAAAGGCAAGCGGCAGAAGTTCGAGACCGATAGGCTGGCCCTGGCCCGGATGCTCGGGGTCTCCCCGGACCAGCTCGACACGGTCGATCCGGGGCGGGGCATCACTCTGCGCGCTCCGATTGACGGTCGCGTCACGGGCCTGTCCGTCCGGGAGGGTCAGGAACTCAAACAGGGGCAGATCGTGGCCAGGGTCGTCGACGACTCCCGCTTTCAGCTCCTGGCCAAGCTGGTCCCGCTCGAAGTCGGCGAGGTCTCCGTGGGAACTCGCATTCTTCTCAGGTTTTCGCAGTTCGACGGGCTCACTGAGGCCGCCGTCGTCGCCGTCAATCCGGACGCGGTGCCCGAGGACAGTTCGACCCTCAACGACCTCCTGGCCCCGTCCTTCGAGACCGCCGCGACCCAAGGCTACCAGTTCGTCTACTACGTTACTATTGAGGGCAAGAACGCGGGACTGATCCGGCCGGGCATGCTGGCCCAGGTCGGCGTGTCCAGAATGATCCCCGGCCCCACCCAGGGAGGGCAACCCTCCATGGTCGAGGCCGTGAACTTCTTCCGCTATCTCGGCAAGGTGGAGAGCTACGTCAGCGAGGAACAGATTCTCAGCGGGGCGGACGCCATCGCCACCAAGGTCTGGGTCCACGAGATGCAGCGGGTCAAGACCGGAGACGCCCTGGTCTCCCTGGCCGGTGCGGACGCCCGGGAGACCCTCCTGGTGATGCTTGAGCAGGTCCGCCAGGAAGAGGCGGAACTCCGCGACATGGTCGGCCAGCTTGACGGGCTGGATATCAAGGCCACCATGGAAGGCGTCGTGGCCAGCATCGAAGCCAAGCCCGGGACGGTCGTTCAGCCTGGGCAGTGGTTCGGCAGCGTCTTCAACACGTCCAACATGCGAATGTGGGTGCAGGTCGACGACATCGACATCCTCCTGGTCCGGACGGGGGCCCCTGTCCAGGTAACGGTCGACGCTGTTCCGGGCCGGATCTTCAGCGGCTCGGTTGAGTACGTCGGCATGATGGGCAAGGATGAGAGCGGGATCACTCAGTTCCAGGTCACCATCCAGGTCGAGGGCGGTCCGGAACTCCGGCCCGGCATGCAGGCCAACGCCCACATCGACGCCGGCAGCGGCACGGGCATCCTGCTCGTGCCCCTGGAGGCCATCTTCGAGGAAGACGGCCAGGCCAAGGTGGAGCTTCTCCTCCCCGATGGGGTGACCAAGGTTGTCCCGGTCGAACTGGGCCTCATGAACGATCGGGTGGCCGAAGTGAAGAGCGGCCTTGAGGAAGGCGACCTGGTCATTACCGGAAGCACGGCCGACCTCCTCCCCAGCCAGACCATCGAGGGTGAGAACCTCCTGCCCGGAGGGTCGGGCTCGGGATCTGGGTCGGGTGGACCATGAAGAAGCCGACCTTCGCCACTCCGCGAGCAGCCCTCGCCGCCGCGCGAACGGCCCTCACCACCGCGCGAACGGCCTTCGCCACCGTCGCCCGGCCCTTCAGGCGCTTTGGCCGCTGGCTGGCCGAGGGCAAACCCATCCGCTGGCCGCCTCCGGCCCTGACTGCCGTTCTCCGCGGGCTTGACCGCTTTGGTGGTTTCCTCGTAAGCCTGGGGAGGCCCCTCGCCCCCGTGTTTGTCCCCGTGGGGCGCCTTCTGGGACGCCTCGGCCGTCCCGCCACCCGTCTTTTCGGTCGCCTGGCGACTCCGGCGAGAAAAACCATCGGTCCTCTCTCCGCCGCGGCCAAACCGGTCTGGATTCGCTTCTCCTTCAGCGCCCAGATGGCCGGGCACGCCATCCTGGCCAAACCCTTGCGTTCGGCCCTGACCGCCCTCGGCGTGGCCATAGGCGTGGCTTCGGTCGTCAGCCTCATGGGTGTCGGCGAAGGCGCCCGCCAGGCGGTTATGCGGCAGTTCCAGAGCCTGGGGGCCAACGTCGTGGTCGTCCGGGCCGAGGACCCGTCCATCAAGTTCAGGCCCGAGGAGGCACAGGCTATCCTGGATCAGGTCGACCGCCTGACCCTGGCCACTCCCGTCGTCGAGACGAAGTCGCCGATCCGGTGGCGACGGACCCGGGGCGAGGCCCAACTCGTGGGGGTCAACGAGCAGTTCCCGGCCATTCGTGACCACGCCCTGGTTTCCGGTCACTTCTTCACACAGCTTCACGTGGAGCAGCGCTCGCCGGTGGCCGTTCTCGGTTACAACGTGGCTGTCAGCCTGATGCGTGGGCGCAGTCCGGTCGGGCAGACGTTCACCATGGCCGGCCACACCTTTCGTATCGTCGGCGTCCTCGAGAGCAAGGGCGAAGGTAGCGGCGAGGGCATCGACAACAAGATCCTCATTCCCTACACGACTGCCCTGCAGATCGCCGAGACCCGGACGGTCACAGAGATCTGGTGCAAGGCGAAGTCCTCCGCCGACGCCGACCTGGCTCTCGTCCAGTTGGGCCGGATCTTCCGCCGCCGCCTGGGCCTCGACCAGTCGGCCCCTACCCCCGTCCCTTCCGGCGGGGACGGGTCGGGCAGACCGGGGGCGTCTCCGCCCGTCGAGCCGCCGCCTCCCTCCGACACCCCGCCGGCTCTCTCCAGCGGCAAACAGCTCATCACCATCACCAACCTCAACCGGCTGGTCAAGGAGGCCGACAAGGCCAACCGGGTGATGACCCTGCTCCTGGGGGGCATCGCCGCCGTGTCCCTCTTGGTCGGCGGACTCGGGATCATGAACATCATGCTGGTGTCCGTAACCGAACGGACAGCGGAGATAGGGGTGCGGAGGGCCCTCGGCGCCAAGCAGGGCGACCTTCTGACCCAGTTCCTTCTGGAGGCATTCCTGCTTAGCGCGATCGGGGCCATAGCCGGCGTGGCCATGGGCCTCTGGGGAGCGGGGCTTTTCACCAGATTCGGGCTGGAGTCGGCCATCAGCCTCACGGCCGTCGAGGTGGCCGTGGGGGTAGCCTTGGCCACCGGTCTGCTCTTCGGCGTCTACCCGGCCTGGGCCGCCTCGTCGGTGACGCCCGTGGAGGCCTTGCGGCGCTAGTCTCCCGCCACCCCTTCGACCACCCTGGCCTTAGCGTAGGTGCGGTGGACCTTGGTGACCTCCACGCGGACCTTCTCGCCCACCAGCTTGGCCCCACCCTCCACGTCCAGGACGTAGCCCTCGACCCGGGCGATACCGTCCCAGAGATTACTGACGTGAGGCTCCTCCACCTTGACCTCGAGGACCTGGCCAAGCCTGACGGGCAGAGCCTTGGCTTCAACCTCCTCGCGTGTCCCCATGGCCCGCACGACCAGGCTTTCTAGATGACACTGATCGGAACCGCGGACGTAGATGGCCTTGCCGGTCTCGTTCTCGAGAGCCCGGAGGTTGATGCCCCCGGCCCCGATGAGGAGAGCGGCCACGGAGGGGTGGACTTCAGCCAGGATGGCCTCGTCTGGACTTCGGCGGAGCATGGCCTTGATCTCCCGGCGAAGCTTGGCCGAGATGCTCTCCTCGGACAGGATCCTTCCCTTGCCTTCGCAGTAGGGGCAGGCCTTCTGGAGAGCGTCGTCCAAGGATTGCTTGGCCTTCTTCCGGGTGATCTCCACCAGGCCGAGTTGGGTGATGCCTAGAACGTAGGTTCTGGTCCGGTCACGGCGGAGGTGCTCCTCCAGGGCCTTAAGAATCTTGTGCTGGTGGCTGTCGCTCTCCATGTCGATGAAGTCGGCGATGATGATGCCGCCGATGTCCCGCAGCCGGAGCTGACGGGCGATTTCCCGAGCGGCTTCGAGGTTGGTGCGGAAGACAGTGTCGGCGAGGTCGATGCTGCCGACGTACTTCCCGGTGTTGACGTCGATAGCCGTCAGGGCCTCAGTGCGGTCGATAACGAGATAGCCGCCGCTCTTCAGCCAGACCCGGCGACGGAGAGCCTTGTCAATCTCGGGCTCGAGGGAGTAGAGGTCGAAGATCGTCCGTTCGCTGGAGCAGAAGAGTTCGACCCGCTTCTTCAGAGACGGGGCGATGTCGTCAAGGAGTTCCAGGACCTTCTCGTACTCGTGCTTGGAATCGATGACGAACCGGCTGACCTCTTCGGTGAAGGAATCCCGGATGATGCGGTAGATGAGGCCCATGTCCTTGTGCAGGAGTTGGGGTGAGGGGCCGGTGCGGTTCTTCTCCTGGATCTTCCGCCAGAGGCGGGCCAGGAAGTCCGCGTCCTGCGCGAGTTCCTGCTCGGCCTTACCCTCAGCCACCGTCCGGACGATAAGACCCATGCTCTGGGGCCGGATGCGCTCGGCGATCTTGCGCAGCCGGTCGCGTTCGCGGTCGCTGTCGATGCGGCGTGAGACCCCGACATAGTCGACAGTTGGCATGAGGACCAGGAAGCGTCCCGGCAGGGAGCAGTGGGTGGTGACTCGGGCGCCCTTGCTTCCGATGGCCTCCTTGGCTACCTGAGCCATGACCTCCTGCCCGGGCTTGAGAAGGTCCTCGATGGTCAGCCTGCCGCCCTTGTCCTTATGCTCGACCCGGACTTGTCCATCGCCCTCCTCATCGGCGTTCTTGGCCGGTAGGGCATCGTTGACGTAGAGGAAGGCGTTCCGCTCCAGGCCGATGTTGACGAAGGCCGCCTGCATTCCGGGAAGGACGTTCTCGACCTTGCCTTTGAAAATGCTGCCCACAGTCCGCTGACCTGTCGGGCGCTCGTAGTAGACTTCCGCCAGCACGCCATCTTCGAGGATGGCCACCCGGGTCTCACCCGGTTCAACGTTGACCAAAATCTCTTTTTGCACGTTCTTCACTCCCATAATAGGGGCCTGTGGCCCGAACTCAAGAAATCCTAAACCTTGTTTTGTCCGGCCCCTGGCAGCGCGGCCTGCCCGGAACCGGGGTCGGCGGTCGATCACCCTTGCCGCCGGAAACCCAACCTCACTGCCACCATCCCGTTAGGCCGGAGGTGGCGGCCCGCCTCGGGGCCACCGCGCCGCGAATGGTCGCCCGCCTCGGGGCCACTGTGCCGCGAATGGTCGCCCGCCTCGGGGCCTTGGCCGCTGATTTCGCCCAGGATGAGACCGGCCACTTCATCGGGGCGGCCGGCGCCGTTGCCGCCAAGTTCCAACTCCATGAAGATCGCCACCTGGCCGTCCGGGGTGATCGCGCGCGCCTCCACCCGCCGGATGAGAGGGCGAACGTCAACCACCTTGGACGTGGACCCTTGATCACCGCCTGGCGCCCCCTTGACGCGGGTAACCTCCAGCTTCGACCTTTCGAGAAGGCCTTCCACAGCCTTGCGCCATTCAGAGAGTTCCCGTCCCTCGGCCGGAAGCTGGACCATGTACGAGCCGGTGTTGAACTCGGCCATTGCCGAGGGCCCGTGAGGGCTGATGTAGCGCGCTTCCTTGATCTCCAATCCCTCCGGCAAAACCTGGTTGAGAGACGCCATCACCGCCTCCGGGGCGACGCGGGCGACCAACTCCACGTCAACGTATTCGCCGAGCCCCGACATTCCAACCGGCAGCGGCCACCCATAGGCAATTCTCGGCGCCGGGCTGTAGCCCTCGCTCATCGACAGAGGCAGCCCCGCGCGACGCGCGGTCCGCTCAAAGAGGCGAATGAGGTCGAGGTGCGAGATGAACCTCATCCGACCGGTCTTAGCGTAGCACAACCTGAGCCGCCACCTGGTCGCCGGAGGCGTCGGAGTCTTGCCGGCGCCAACCGGAGGCGACGCTGTCCCACCAGGGCCGGCCGGAGGCGGCGCTGTTCCGTCGGGAAGGCTCATGGCCGGGCCTCCACTTGGGCGAGGCGGTTTTCCACCCCGGTGGCCTCGCAAACCCCGCAGCCGGAGCAGGGCGACCAACGACAGTCGGGAGTCGGCTCGCCGGCGCGGGCCCTCTCCAGCTCGGAAGCCAGGAAGCTGGTCTCGACTCCGCTCGACAGGTGGCTCCAGGGCAGGACCTCATCCAGAGACCTCTCCCGGTTGGCGTAGAAGCCCGGATCGATCCCGGCCACCTGAAAGGCCTTATCCCACAACTCGCCGTTAAAGGATTCGCTCCAGCCGTCAAAACGAGACCCGAGCTTCCAGGCTTCGAGGATCGCCGAGTGAACCCGACGGTCGCCGCGGGCCAGGACGGCCTCGAGCCGGCTCATCTCCGGGCTGTGCCAGTCAACTTTCACTCCGGACCAGCGCCGCCGCTTCGAGCGGCCCGGACCGTCGGCGTGCCCGGTCAGGGCCTGCCGGACCAGGAACAGCCGGCGCTTGGCCTCCTCCACCGCCACCTGCGCCTCCCACTGGAATGGCGTGTGGGCCTTGGGGATGAAGGTTGCCAGGCTGACGGTCATGGCCAGGGGACGGCGCGCTACCATGTTGCCCACCCCTCTCGCCTCGTAAACCCGTCGGACCTCGGCCGCCTCTTCCCCGATTTCCTCGAGGTCGGTGTCGGTCTCGGTCGGCAGGCCCACCATGTAGTAGAGCTTCAGCCGATCCCAGCCGGCTCGAAACGCGGCGCCGGCGGCCAGGAGAAGGTTCTCGCGGGTGACCCCTTTGTTGATGACGGCCCGGAGACGCGCCGTCCCGGCCTCCGGCGCGAAGGTCAGGCCGGTCTTCCGAACTTCCTGTATCTTTGACGCCAATTCCACGGCAAAAGTGTCCGTGCGCAGAGAAGGAAGAGAGACCGCCACTCCCCTGGCGCCGTGCTCGGCGACCAGATCCCGGAGAGCGCCGGCCACGGGACCCCAGTCGCAGGTCGAGAGGGAGGTCAGGGATACCTCTTCGTATCCGGTGCTGGCCAGGATGCGGCGGGCGGCGGCCACGGCCTCACCACCCTCCCGCTCCCGGACGGGCCGGTAGATCATGCCGGCCTGGCAGAACCGGCAACCCCGCGCGCACCCCCGCATGACCTCGATGACGGCGCGGTCGTGGACCGCCTCGATGAGAGGCACGACCGGGGCCGACGGGATGGGCTGGCGGCCCAAGTCGGCCACGACCCGCTTGGTGACCCGGACAGGGGCAGCCGGCCGGTTCGGCCTGATCGCGGTCACGGGGCCGCGCGGCTCGTAGCTGACATCGTAAAACGAAGGGACGTAGACACCGGGCAGGCCGGCCAGAAGCTCGAGAAGCTCAATCCTGGCGCCACCCCGACCCCTCCAGGCAAGGTAGGCGTCGGTGATGGCGCCGATGCCCTCCTCCGCCTCTCCGAGGAAAAAGAGGTCGAAGAACGGGGCCAGCGGTTCGGGGTTGAAGGCGCACGGCCCACCCCCGATAACCAGAGGGTCGCCGTCGCTCCGCTCGGCGGCCAGGAGAGGCAGTCCGGCCAGGTCGATGAGGTTGAGAACGTTGGTGTAGGTGAGTTCGTATTGCAGGCTGATCCCGAGAAAGTCGAACTCGGCCACCGGCCGCCCGGACTCCAGGGCGAAAAGCCTCAGGCCAAGACGCCGCATCTCGGCCTCCATGTCCGGCCAGGGAGAGAAGACCCGCTCACAAAGAGCGTCTTCGCGGGCATTGAGGGTGTGGTAGAGAAGGCGCAGACCGAGATTGGACATGCCTACGTCGTAGACGTCGGGGTAGGCCAGGACGAACTTGACCAGGTCCGGATCATGAGCTTTGTGGATGGCGTTCGGTTCGCCGTTCAGGTAGCGAGCCGGACGAGCGACGCGCATGAGGACGTCGTCGGCTACGGGAAAGGTGGAGTCGCTGGCGTCGTCCGGGATGGGAACCGCCTCCGGGTCCTCTTGGGTTGGCCCCGGGACGTACTAGAAGAAAAGGCCGGCTAGTCCGGGGCGCGCCCTAAAGCATTATAACCCAACCCCAGGCGCAAGGCACGGCGGAAGATGGCGGAAGGCGGCGGGGTACCCCGCGGCGGCGCACGCGGAGTGGCCCGCGGTGGCGCACGCGGAGTGGCCCGCGGTGGCGCACGCGGAGTGGCCCTCTACCGCGAGAGGTGGTTCCCTTCTACCGCGGCGCGGACGCCAGACCCTTCATCCCGAGAGGATCGATAGGCTGGCCATTGACGATGACTTCGAAGTGGCAGTTGGGGCTGGTCGTCTTGCCGGTCTGGCCAACAACGGCGATCGTGTCGCCCTGCTCTACAGTGTCGCCCGCCTTCACGGCGATGTCCTTGGCGTGGGCGTAGAGCGTGATCACGGCCTGGCCGTGGTCGACCTCGACGACCTTCCCGTAGGACTCGTTCTCCTCCACACTCAGGACCGTCCCGCCTAGGGCGGCGACGATGGGTGTCCCTTCGGCGGCGGCAATGTCGATGCCCGTGTGAAAGGCGGTCTCGCCGGTGACGGGGTCGGTCCGGTAGCCGAAGACGGAGGTGATCGTCCCGGTGACAGGGAGAACGAAAGTAGCTTCGAGCGGCGTCTGGCCCTTGTCCCGACCGGTGAGCCGGTTCCAGAGTTCGGGGAAGACCCGCCAGCCCTCGGCAACTCTCTCCTTCAGACTGGACGATAGGACGAGTTCGGCCGCTTCCCTGAGGTCGAGGTCGGTGCTCAGGTAGTAGCGGACCTGTCCCCGTATCCCGGCCAAGAAGGGCCAGGGCGCCCGGGCCAGGCCAAGGGCGACCAGGAGCAGCAGGACCGCCACCAGGGCCTGACGCGTCAGCCAGGACGACTCCCAAACGGCGGTAGCCAGGCGGGCGAGCGGACGACCATGGCGGGGTCGCCCCGACCGCAGGCGGAAGCCCGCCTGAGTAGCGTAGGGCGGGGCCGGCCGTGGTCTGCGGGTCACACCGGTCGCTCCGGGCACCAGAGCCCCTACCTTCGGGTCAAGACTTGTCTTTCGCGAAGGTATATGAGTCCGCCCGTCCGGTTTATGAGGAGAGGCCGTGGCGGCGCGTGGTCCGCGCGGGAAGCTACGAGGCGACCCCGTCGTCGAGGACGGAAAGCAGTCCCTCCAAGGGACCCTCAAAGTCGGGAGTTCGCGGGCGCCGGCCGCGGTGGATTACATCCGGGCCAGCCAGGTAGGCGGCTATCCCGACGTCCTGAGCCGGGAGATCCTCTTCAACGTCGTTCCCGACCATCAGGCACTCGCCCGGGAGGAGGCCGAGCCGGGTGAGAATCTCGGCGTAGTACTCCGGGTGCGGTTTGCAGAAATGCATATCCTCATAGGTGGTCACGAGAGCGAAGGGCAGTCCGTCGAGATTCGCCCACCGTAGTCTCTCTTCGACAGCCAGCCGCGGAAAGACAGGAGACGTGGCGATGACCGCCTTCCTCCCGCCGGCGAGGACTGTCTCCACGACTTCGCGCGCCCGTGCGGCCGGTCTGGCGTGTCTTGACAGCTTTGAAAACTCGGTGCGGTAAAAGGCCTCGAAGACCGACATGAGTTCGTCCCGCGGGGTGTCGAGGTTGGCGAAAAAGACTTCCAGGAAAACCTCCCGATTACTCGTGGCGGGGTCCCGATTGGCGATCATAACCTCCGTCGCCCGCATGAGGCGTGGAATAAACTTCTCGGGTGCCATGTAGCCGCTGACCGCGGCGCCCAGTAGAGCGAAATAGTCCGGAAAAAAGGCCTCGACGTCGATGTGGAGCAAGGTGCCGTCAAGGTCGAAGAGAACCGTGGAAAAGCGTCTTGGCACGGTCCGGACTCCTTTCCTGCCATCCGGAAGCCGGGTTTCGCCCAATCCAGCGGTCTTCCTACCATGGTTTCGCGGACCGCTTCGAACGCCCAGCTAGAAGGCTTGCGGGAGACTCCGCGGACCCGATTTTTTTTCGTTGACACCCTTGCCTCACGCGACTATTATTTATACCAAATCAAATGGAAACCACCGCGGCCCAGTTCCCGTAGTCTATCGTGACTTCCGCTAGAGACGGGGGTTCCAGGCTAGGAGGGATCGCGCCAGGGTAGCCGACAACTTCAGAAGGGCTAGCAGCGGCCGCTGGGGTCAACCGCACGGATTGTGACCCCAATCCCTTGTGGAAAGAAGGGAATCTGAAGCCAAGATGTCCTTAACTGTAGGTTTAGCCTACAACCTCAAGACCCACTGTCCGTGGGGAAGAGGCAATGTGGAGGACGAGGCTGCTGATTACGACGACCCGCAAACCATCCAGGAGATTGCGGAGGCCCTTGTGTCCGGTGGGCACCGCGTGGTTCATCTCCCCTACGACGCGGGTCTTTTTGCTACCCTGGAACGGTCCCGTCCCGACGTAGTCTTCAACCTGGCGGAAGGCTGGGGAGATCGTAACCGCGAGTCCCTCGTGCCGGCGATGCTCGAGTATCTGGGCATCCCCTACACCGGTTCCGACCCACTGACCTTGGGCCTGGCCTTGGACAAGAACTGGTCCAAGATTCTTGTCGCCCGATCCAACCTGCCGGCCGCGCCTTCGTTCAAAGTCGATCCGGGGGCCGCGATCCCCGCCGACCTAGAAGGAGTCGGCTTCCCCATCTTCGTCAAGCCGAATGCCGAAGGATCCTCGAAGGGCATCCGCTTCTCGTCCAAGGTCACGAGTCTCTCGGAGCTTGAGACCATGGTGAAGTGGATTCACGAAACCTATAGCCAGCCCGCCCTCGTCGAGGAATACCTGCCCGGTCGTGAGTACTCGATCGGGCTCCTCGGTAACGGCCACCGTCTTCGACCGCTGCCAATAGTGGCGGTTCGCCCGGGCAGCCAGGTTCCGGAGGTCGCCCTCGGCGACGATCCGGAGAGCGAGTTCATCTACTCCTACGAAGTGAAACATCTCAACCTGGAGGCCTCCGAGTGTCCCGCCTCCATCCCTGAGAGTCTGTCGCGCCGCATCGAGGATCTGGCCCTGCGGGCTTTTCGGGTCTTCGAGTGCCGCGACGTGGCCCGGGTCGACTTCAAGCTCGGCTCTGACGGACAACCCTACTTCTTAGAGATCAATCCTCTGCCCAGCCTCTCCCGGGAGTGGAGTTTCCTCGCCCTCGCGGGCCGGGCCATTGGCCTGGACTACGGCGGGCTCATTCTGGCCATTCTCGACGAGGCTCTAGTCCGCTATGGCTTAGCTCAAGACACCGCTTCCGGGAGGTGGGCCACATGGCGTGCCGAGTCACAGAGCTTTCAGCGAGTCGCTGGCAATGGCAGCTGACGCATCGCATTCAGACCGCTGAGGAGCTTTCTCGATACGTCCGGCTCACGGAGAAGGAAAAAGGCGATATCGAGGCCGCCGGGGCCCGGTTCCGTTGGACGGTGACGCCCTACTTCGCGTCCCTCATGGATCCGGAGGACCCCGACTGCCCCATCCGGCGACAGGCGATCCCCTCGGCGGCGGAACTGACTTCGAGTCCCGCCGGTCTGGGCGACCCCTTGCACGAGGATGAATATAGCCCCGTTCGCGGGCTGGTGCACAAGTACCCCGACCGGGTCATCATCATGATCACCATGCAGTGCGCCATGTTCTGCCGGCACTGCACGCGCCGCCGCGTGGTCGGCCAGGTCGACCGGGCCCTGACTCACAAGCAGTTTCAGGCCTGCGTCGCCTACGTGCGAGCCCACGAGGAAATCCGGGACGTTCTAGTCACGGGCGGCGATCCGCTCATCGGCAGCGACTCGTGGCTCGGGGACATTCTCGGGCAACTCAGGGCCATCCCGCATGTGGAGGTCCTCCGCATCGGCACGAGGATCCCGGTGACTATGCCCCAGCGCGTGACCCGGGAGCTCTGTGACCTGCTTGAGCGCTATCACCCGCTCTGGATTAACATTCACTTCAACCACCCCAGGGAGATCACTCCCGAGGTTGCCCGGGCCTGTGATCTCTTGACCCGGGCCGGCATTCCCCTGGGTGGCCAGACCGTGCTCCTGCACGGGATCAACGACGACATCGAGACCCTCCGGGAGCTCTACCACGGGCTGGCCAAGATCCGCGTCCGACCCTACTACCTCTACCAGTGTGACACCGTCCAGGGCACGAGCCATTTCTGGACTCCGGTGGAGCGGGGGCTGGAACTCATGTCGCAGTTGCGCGGCTTCACCAGCGGCTTCTGCGTGCCGACCTTCGTGGTCGACTCTCCCCTGGGCAAGGTTCAGGTGGCCCCAACGAACTTTCTGGCCCGCGAGGGTGACGAGATCGTCCTCCGCGGCTACGCCGGGGGGACCTGCCGGCTGGCCAACCCGGCCCCCACGGGAGATGTGCCGCTGGAGGCGGTAGCCCCGACAGTGGCGGCGGAGGCGGCCGAGCCGCGGCTATCCAGGGACGCGCTGGAGACGGACTTGGCCGGGCTATCCGGAGCCGCGGCCGAGGCCGGTCTGGACGAGGTAGCCGCGGCCAGGATGGCGCGGGGGAACTAGCCCGGCCCGCGAAAGCGTGGCGAGAGCGAGGGCCGGCTCCGGGAGGAGCCGACCCTCGATTGTCTCACGAACGCTTGCGCAAGGCCCTCTACAGGGCCCTCGACAAAACCACGCTGACCCCGGGCACGCGTTCCTCCCGGCGGGCAAAACCGTACTTGTCGAAGAGCCAGTAGGGGTTGCAGCCGGCCCCATCGCCGTAGACGCCGACGGCCTCGACATCGGTGAAACCCGCCAGAGTCGCGGCGCCACGGGAAGACGCGGCCTCGGCCTCCGGGCGGCTGGCCCGCCGCGCCAACTCGGTAAGCAGCCCTTCAAGAAGAAACTCCATGAGCGGCTCGCGGCCCTCTCCGTGGGCCACCTCGACACAGGCTACGGTCAGGACCTTGGCGCTGTCGCCCCAGGTTCCGGTGGCGTAACCGGCCCTGGCCGCCACGGAGCGGGGATAGACCTCCATGATCCCGGCGTAGCTTTCTCCCCGCCGGGCGCCGACCCCGAAGAACCCGCCCGACAGCCCGAGGGAAGCGAGCCAGTGTTTCTTCAGATCGGCCCCCGCCGTGGCGGCCGGAAGGCCGGGTCTCGACCCCGACGGGTGACGCGTCAGGCACAGGTCAAGAGCCGCGTCCGGTCCCGAGGCGGAGAGAGGTTCCAGGATGAGGTCGGCCAGGCACCTCGCGTAGTCACCCAGGCGTGGCCTCACCCGGGAGTGGGGCATCCGGGCCCGACTATCCGAGGGGACACCCGCCGCGGCGGCGCCTAGAGACGGGACGCCGGCCGCGCCGACCGTCTCGCGCACCAGGCCCGGGGGTAGCGGCGCCCCCTCGCCGATCATCTCGCCGTCGACGAAGACCCTGGCGAAGACGTTCTCCCTGAGGGCGCCGGGTTTGCCGGTCCAGAGCTCTGATCCGCGAAGCAGGGACCAGGCTTTCTCGGGCTCGTCCCAGAGGTTGTAGGTCAGGGTCTCGACGTCAAGGCCGCGCAGTTCCTCCCGGCAGTTGGCCACCCACTCCGCCGACCAGGGGCACTGGGGGCTGTAAACCACCTCCACCAGCGGGCGTCGCCTGACCCCGCCGGTCCGATCGTAAAGGGCCATGGCCGCGATGTCGTCGGGTGTCGGCGGGTCGGATATGGCGCGGGCGACCCAAAGATGGTGAAGACCCAGGCGCCGGGTGTGGCGAAGGGCGGCCCCGAGAAGGGCGACGCCCAGGCCGCGGCGGCGGTGTTCGGCGAAGACGTGCACCCCGCCGTAGAGCTGGGCGGTCTTGCCCCCGACCACGACCAGGACTGAGCCGGCTGGATGTCCTTCGAGATAGGCGACGAAGGGTAGGAGGGTTCGCTGGGTAGAGGTCGCGCCCCGGGCCCGTCGCAGGAAGCCGACGGCCTCCTCGCGGGTCAGGAGGCCTTTCCAGGTCTGGGCCATGATGTCCGCCGCGACGCTGATGCCCTGGACCGGAATGAGCCGGACCTCCACGTTCTCCGGCGGACCGGCTGGGACCGGTGGAACCGTTTCGAGATCCCAAACCCATCTCACGCGCATCACCTCCGGAACTTTCGCTCCGGCGCCGCTCTGCTTGGCGCAACCCGCCCGGGGCCACCTTGCGTGGTGGCGACCCTCCGCCCGTGGTTGCCGCCCTGCGCGGTCCTCCGGCGCGAAGTAGCTTCTTCCACGGCCCATCCATACCTTGCCCCGCTACCAGGGAAACGGCGCCTCCGGGGCAAATAGGAACCCCCGCGGACACCCTGGTCCGAGAAAGCTCGGCCGACGGCCAGGGAGTCCCGGTAGCGGGGGGAGGAAACGAATATGGCGAGCGGGTCCAAACCCGTCTTGGCCGTGGTCAACCCGGCCTCGGCCAACAAGACGACGGGAAGGGCTTGGCCTTCCATCTCCGCCAAGCTCAAGGCGGCGGGGTTGGAGCACGAAGTTCGGATCACGTCTAGACCCGGTGAGGCCACCGAGATAACCAGGAAGGCTCTGCTGGAGGGCTTTCGGACCATCGTCGCCGTCGGAGGTGACGGCACGGTCAACGAAGTGGTCAACGGCTTTTTCGATGGCGAGAAGTGGCTGGGCGACGGGGCGCGGCTTGGCCTCGTCAATCGCGGCACCGGCGGCGACCTCATCAAGACCCTGGGGCTGCCGAAGGACGAGGACCTGGCCATCGAGCGGCTCCGGACCGGGGAAGCGAAGAAATTGGACCTCGGGCGGGCGAAGTTCACCGATCACGCCGGGGCTAAGATCGTCCGCCACTTCATCAACATCGGCGACTTGGGCCTGGGCGGTGACACGGTGGCCCGGGTCAACCGCACGACCAAGGCCCTAGGGGGGAAGATTTCCTTCCTGTGGGGCACCTTGGCCACCATGGCCGGCTACCGCAACAAAGATGTGGAAATCGTCATCGACGGTGGTGAACCGATTCGGGGTCGGATGTGCATGGTCATCGTCGCCAACGGCCAGTACTTCGGCGGCGGAATGCGCATCGCCCCCGACGCGGTTATGGACGACGGCCTGTTCGACGTGGTCACTGTGGGCAACCTCGGGAAGCTTGAACTGGTCATGAACATCGGCAAGGTCTACAGCGGGCGTCACGTTGGCCATCCCAAGATACGCTTCTACCGGGGCAAGGAGGTCGTCGTGCGCTCGCCCCAGGCGGCGATGATCGACCTCGACGGCGAGCAGCCGGGGCGCACCGACGTGGCATTCTCAATACTGCCGGGGCGGCTGGACGTGATCCTGTAGCCTTCGCTTCTAGCGCTGGTCGCGTAGCCGACGGGACAGGCACTCCCGGGACGGGGACGCGCGGCGGCTCTGTCCCGGACAGGACGGGGACGCCCGGCGGCTCTGTCCCGGATGGGTCCGGTTCTACCCTCCCGCGCTGCCCCCGCCTCCGCCGCCGCCTCCACCCCCGCCTCCTCCACCCCCGCCTCCTCCGCCGCCGCCTCCGGAGAATCCGCCGCCGGCGCCAGTGGCCGAACTGACCGAACCCTGGAGGCTGGTGGTTAGGGCCGCCGTAAAGGAAGACAGGCCCTCGAGGCTGTGAGTCAGGCTCTGACCGAAAGACTCGCCCGAAAGCCCGGAAGCCGCGGCCGAAGCGACAAACCAGCCGTGGCCGAAGGTTGTCTGGACGGCCTCTTCCCCGTAGACGATCGGCAACTGACGGATTACTTCCGCGGCCACGCCGAGGCTAGCGGCGTAGACGAGGTAGTGATCCCAGAGGGCCAACGCCGGGGGGGCCGCCTCCCGCAACCGGGAAAAGTCGGTGAGGAAGTGACGGAGTCCCCGCCAGCGCCAGTACTGGTTGCATCCCTCCTGGCTGCGCCGGGAGAGAAAGACCACTAGGACCATCAGACCCACGCCGGAAATGGCCCCCGCGATTCCGGTGATGAAGAGACGCAGGAAGAAAAACCCCACCGACACCGCAACGAGGCCGACGCCCGAGAGAACCGCGATGAGTTGGCCCTTCTTGCTGGCTTCGTCCATAAAGCCGTACTTCCGGGACTCCGTCTTGACGCCCTCCACCCAGCCCTGGTAGAAGGTCCGAAAGACGGACGGTCTTCTCTTGGCGTAAGCCTCGATTTCGGCGAAAAGTACCGGAGGGCCGGTCGTCCCCGGGGGACAGACGGCCGGGGTTTGGGTGTGCAGGCTTGTGCCCAGGATAAACGTGAGCAGGTTCTCCTCATACGAGAGCAGCGTGTCGTCCCGCGGCGGCGTGTCGCGCCGCCAGATGCGGTAGCCGCGGTCCACGCCTCCGCCGATACCGAGAAAGCCGTGCTTCTCGGTTCGGACTTCCTCGATGAGGATGAAGCCGCGTCTGGCCAGATCCAGGATGGTGGCCACGAAGTCGGCCGGGGACGGCCGACCGAAGTTCCACAGGACGCCCAGCACGGCCGGAGGGTAATTGGCCGGTAGCTCGCGATAGTAGGTCGGCCGCTCGGCCGGGCGATACTCTCGCCCGTAGCGGGCCATGAGCCACCAACCGTAGATTGCCGCCGCCAGCAGCAGTAGCAGGCCGGCATAGGCGTCAAACCGCAGGGCCGAGCGACGGAGGTTGGCCTGAACGGCCCAGCGACCTTCTTCGGCCAGGATGCCGGAGAGGGCCTCCCGGCCGCTCCAGTTCTCGGAGGCCAGGACCAACTGGACCGGGAAGGTGATCCGGCCCTCGACGAAGGTCTCGGACGGCACCTTCTCGACCTCAAAGTGGACGAGGGTGGGGTTGACGATGGTGACCCGCCCCTGGAGGGGTCCGTGGCCCCAGGCCCTGATCTCGTCGACCGCGGCGCCCTCGGGAAGACGCACGTTGATGGTGACCTTGTCGCAACCCACTTCCCAAGCGTCGCCGATGAATTTGCGGTAGAGCTCGGCCACGTCATTGTGGACGGTGACCGCGTCGACGACCAGATAGGTGAGAGAGAAGGTTCGGAGACCGGCCCGCCGCTCGAACCAGAACCGAATGACTATCGTGCCGCTTCTCCGCGAGACCGTGAACGTGCCGGGAGTCTCGTTTACGACGGAGAGGGCCTCGGTGAAGGACGTGCCGCCCGGCCCGCCCTCGCGCACGGCGACGTCGATGATGTCGCGGCTGCCGGTGAGGGGGATCCATTCCTCGACCCAGCGGAACCGCTCCGGAAACTCGAAGGTTCTCGTCTCCGTGACGGCCAGGCATCCGTTGGGCAAGACCGTGGCGTCGATAGCCACCTCACGGACGGACCATTCGGCCGCCTCGGCCGGGCTACCCGGGACGAGAGTCACCAGAAGACCGGTGACGGCGAAAATGACGGCCAGGGTCAGAAGCAGGGAGATGGCGCGGCTCGGGCGCATGGCAGTGTCCCCCTTGTCGGGCACGGGAATCCGTTCTTAGCTCATTATACCAGGGGAGTCCGCCGGCCGGGCAGGCGGTTCGGGTGGGCCGCTCAGGTCCTCAATCAGAAGGTGATTTTCCTACGGCGGAAATGGATGCCCAGAAGGAGACCTATGGCCACACAGTTGGCGATCATGGCGCTTCCACCGTTACTGATAAAGGGCAGCGGGATGCCGGCAATGGGCATGATGCCGACGGTCATGCCGATGTTCACCAGGACGTGAAAGGCGAGCATGGAGACCACGCCGGCGGCCACCAGGGTCCCGAAGGGGTCCTTAGCCTCGGCCGCGATACGAATGCCCCGCCAGATGATGATGAAGAACAAGGTGATGATGGCGACGGCCCCGGCGAAGCCAAGGCCCTCGCCGACAACGGCGAAGACAAAGTCGGTGTGCTGCATGGGTAGAAAGTGCAGTCGCCCCTGTGTTCCGGAGAAGAGACCTTTGCCGAAGAGCCGTCCGGAACCGATGGCCACGAGAGCCTGTCGGATGTGGTAGCCGGCGCCGAGGGGGTCGATGTTGGCGTCGGCGAAGACGATCAGGCGATTGAGCTGGTAGCTCTTGAGCGGGATCCAGACGTCGAACTTGAGGTGAAGAATGACCCAGGCGGTGACCGTGGCCAGGGCGCTGCCGTAAATCGTTGCCAGGTGAGTCCAGCGCGCGCCGGCGATAAACAGCATCCCCAGGAGGATGCCCGCAAAGACCAAGGACGTGCCGAGGTCGGGCTGGATCAGGATGATTAGGGCCGGCAGGCCCACGTGGAGGAACGGCAGGGCGAGGTCGATCCAACGCTGCAGGCGGTCGATACGCCGGCTGAGCTGAGCCGCCAGGGTCAGGATAATGGCCACTTTGGCCAGCTCCGAGGGCTGAAGGGACAGGCCCCCGATAAAGAGCCACCGCTGCGCGCCCATCGAGGATGTCCCGGCGACGAGAACTCCGACTAGGACGAGAAGGTTGCCGGCGTAGATGAACTTTGACCAGCGCGCGAAAGAACGGTAGTCAACGGCCATGGTCCCGAACATGGCCACGAGGCCAATCACCGCGTATATGGCGTGGCGCTTGGTGTAGTACCAGGGGTCGCCCCCTACGGGCATGTTGGTGGTCGCGCTGGCCTGGATGAGAACTCCCAGACCCAGCAAGAGCACCACCGCGATGAGTAGAGTGAAGTCCGTGTCCTTTAGGAGGCGGCGATAGAACATCAGGTGACTCTCTTCAGGCTCCTCACGGGAATGCGGACCAGGAAAGCGCTCTGCCCTTCGAACCGGGCAACCCTGACCTCGGCCTTGTCGGCGTCCACGTCGGCGTATCTGGCGACCACGGCGACAAGTTCGTCACGGAGTTTCTCCAGAAGGCCGCGGTTCGCCTCCGCCCGGTCTTGAACTAGCACTATTTTCAAGCGGTCGCGGGCAACGTTCTTGCTCGACACGCTCGACAGTACCTGGCTCGGCCCCTGGTTGACCATGGCCATCAGCGTCACCCTTTACCCCGAACTGAGCCTGACCATTCTCGACAGGCGGGCCAGAAGCCCGTTGTTCTCTTCGAGCGACATGAACGGAACCACTTCGCCGCGGATGCGTCTAGCGATGTTCCTGAAGGCCAGGCCCGCCCTAGACCCGGGCAGGGTGACCGCCGGCTCACCCCGGTTGGTGCTGACGATGATGCCCTCATCTTCGGGGACAACCCCGAGGAGGTCAATGGCCAGGATCTCGATGACGTCGTCGGTGTCCATCATGTCCCCTCGGCGGACCATCTGCTGCCGGATGCGGTTGAGAACCAGTTGGGGTTCGGCCATCCCGTCCGCCTCCAGCAGGCCGATGATGCGATCCGCGTCGCGAACGGAAGCCACTTCGGGCGTGGTGATGATGATGGCCCGATCGGCGCCGGCCACGGCGTTGCGGAAGCCTTGTTCTATTCCGGCCGGGCAATCGACCAGAACGAAGTCGAAATCGGTCCTGAGTTCATCACAGACCGACTTCATCTGCAGGGGACTGACGGCGGACTTGTCGCGGGTCTGAGCCGCCGGCAGAAGATATAGCCCCTCGAAGCGTTTGTCCTTGATCAGGGCCTGCCTGACCCGGCAGAACCCTTCCACGACGTCGACGACGTCGTAGACGATGCGATTCTCCAGGCCCATCACGACGTCGAGATTGCGCAAACCAATGTCGGCGTCGACCATCGCGACCCTGTGTCCGAGCAAGCTCAGGGCGGTAGAGATGTTGGCGCAGGCCGTTGTCTTACCCACCCCTCCCTTCCCAGACGTGATAACGATAACCTGACCGGGTTGCCTCATCGTCCTCTCCTCCGGTACGCCTGAGTTCACTGCTTCCCGATCAGCGATTTCCGCTGGCCACCCCCCCGGCCGGGGAGCGTCTCGTCCGGACCGGACCGGGTCAAGGATCCCGAGGTCAACGGCTGGACGACGACCACCCCGTCCCGAACGAGAGCCAACTCTGGGTACTCCGGATGCCCGCCGGGATCTTCCGGCGGTCTGGACACGTAACTCGCGATCCGCAACTGCGTCGGGCAGAGGCGGAAGGCAGCCACCACGGCGGAGTGATCGCCCGTGGCGCCGGCGTGGACTGTCCCACGCACGGTGCCCATCACGGCCACGTCTCCCGCGGCCACAATCTGCCCTCCAGGGTTGACGTCGCCCAGAACGACAACGTCCCCGTTGTGCCGCACCTGGCGGCCGGAGCGCACCGTCCCGCGGACCAAGAGAGCCGGACGGTCGCACTCAGGCGGTCTGACACGCCTGGACATGCGGGCGGTCTCGGAGGCCTCTCCACCCTCGGCCCGCGGCGGGGTTTTAGACTCGCCCTCTCCGGCCGAAATCGGACCGGGAGGCGTGGCCTCCTCGGGAACCGAGTCCCGCCGCCAGGACGGCGCCTCGTCCTCAGCGAAGAGGGTTGTGGCCAGACGCGAGACAATGTCCCTGGCTAGACCCTCAAGAATCTCGGGTTCGTCGTGAGCGCCCCGGGCCGTCGTCTGAGCCTTGCCCGCGGTGGATTTCTCCGGTGCTCGGCCCTGGCGGTGCGAGATGGTTGGAACGGCCTCCACCCCCTACCCCACATGTGGGGCTGGAGGGTTCGTTAAGACCATACCATATCCTGCCATGCGATCTTGTCAGGCACGGTCGATTGAGCACATTACCGTTCAACATAGCTCGACGGCGACCGACACCGCGCGGTTCTGGTCGCCTCCGCCGGCGACGAGGCGCGTGGTTCTCAGTCGCCGCCGCTGGTGGCGGGAAGTTCGCTGGGAGGCCGGGGGCGGGTGCCCTGGCTGAGGTCGAAGTACTGCTCGAAGATGGCCTTGGCCACCGGGGCCGCGGCGGTGGAGCCGTGGCCGCCTCGCTCGACAAGGACGACGACGGCGATCTCGGGCTTCTCAGCCGGAGCGAAGGCCAGATACCAGGCGTGGTCGTCACCGGGAGGCGCCGTGGCCGTCCCGGTCTTGCCGGCGACCGTGACCGGGAAGCCCGAGAAGAGCCAGGCCGAGGTCCCCGGACCGGCTGACCCGCCGAGTTCGGTGGCCGAAGCCACCAGACCCTGTCGGATGAGGGCGAGCGTCTCGGCCGATGCGCCCACCGTGCCGGCCACCTCGGGTTGCGCCGTCCAAAGGGTCTCGCCGTCGGGGGACAGGATCTCCTTCACGACCCGCGGGACGTAGCGCGTCCCGCCGTTGGCCAGAGCCATGGCGTAGACGGCCATCTGGATCGGGCTGACGGCGTGACCCTGGCCGATGGCCGCCTGCAAGGTCTGGCCGCCCTGCCAGACACCGTCGGAACCGCGCCCGGCGATGATGCCGCGGATCTCGGAAAACTCGCCGGGCACGCCGAGATCAATGCCTGTCACCACACCCAGGCCGTACCTCTCGGCCCAATCGACGATGGTCTCGGGTCCCGGTCCGAGCTTCACGCCCATGTCGTAGAAGTAACTATTGCACGAGTACTTGAGGGCGTTGACGAGGTCGACTGAGCCGTGTCCCTTGGGCCTCCAGCAGTGGAAGACCACATTCCCGTAGGGGTAAACCCCGGAATCGTAGACGCGGTAGCTCGGAGTGGTCTTCTTGGTTTCCAGGGCGGCGGTGGCCGTGATCATCTTGAAGGTCGATCCCGGCGTGTACCTGCCCAGGAGAACCCGGTTGAAGAGCGGGTGAAGGGGGTCGGTGTTCAGGGCCTCCCAGGTCTTGGCGTCGATGCCCGCGGCGAAGACGGAAGGGTCGAAGGCCGGGCGGCTGAACATGGCCAGGATCTCGCCCGTATCGACCTTCATCACCACGACCGCCCCGGAGTCGGCCTCCGGATAGACCTCGGCGAAGCCCTCTCCGCGCCGGATCTTGGCCGTCCACTGGTCATAGAACTCTTCGGCTACTCGTTGTAGCTCGGCGTCGATGGTCAGAACCAGCCCGTTTCCGCTAACGGGCGGGATTTCCCCGAGAACCTTGACCGGATGGCCGGTCGAGTCGACCTCCACCTGCTGGCCGCCGTCGACGCCCCGCAACTCCCTATCGTAGCGACGCTCCAGACCCTCTTTGCCGATCACGTCGCCGGCCCTGTAACCCATCCAGGCCTCCTCCCCGAGTTCGGCCGAGTTTATCTCGGAGACGTAGCCTAGGAGATGGGCGGCCAGGGACCCGTTGACGTACTCACGGATGGGCAGGGTCTCGATGACGACCCCCGGAAGGTTGTCCCGGTCCTCGACGATACGGGTATGAATCTCGGGAGAGATGTCGGTGGCGATGCGGACCGGCTCGAAGGGACGGTCTTCTTGCTTGGCGATCTTGGCCCGGATGTCGTCTTCGGTAAGGCCGAGGATGCGGGCCAGCTCCGGGATGGTCTTGTCCATGTTCTGCTTCTCCAGGGGCATGAGCGAGACGGCGAAGCACGCTCGGTTGGCGGCGAGAAGCTGCCCGTAGCGGTCGTAGACGTAGCCCCGGGGAGCGTCCATGGTCAGGATGCGCAGCCGGTTCTGCTGGGAGATCTCGGCGAAGTAGTCGGCCCGGACCACTTGTAGATAGGCCAGCCGTCCACCGAGGCCGAAGAAAAGGACCACAACAGCCAGGACAAAAACAGCCAGCCTTTGCTCCAGGCGCGACTTGTCCAGGGTCGGTCTCCCCCCTTCCCTACCGCCGCACGGCAGCCTGTCCGGCCCCGCCGGTTATCTCCTTCTCCTTAGCCCGCTCGCCCCCACGATAGAGGAAAAACTGGCGGTAGACGAGCGGAGCGACCAGCGTGCTGTAGAGCGCGACCGGGAAACCCACGGTCAGGATGCCGAGGGCCGGGGCCGGGATCGACAGAGCCCTTAGACACACCCAGACTACGACCTCCTGAAGGAAAACGGCCACGCCTATCGCCGCCGTGGGAACCCAGATAGTCTGCCGGAAGATCTTGCCCTCGACAACCCCGGCGAAGAAACCGATCAACGCCTTGGACAGGGCAAAGAGCCCGATATACTGGCCGAAGAGCAGATCCTGGGCCAGCCCGGCCCCAAGCCCGGCCAGGAAACCCTCCCGAGGACCGTAGATGAGGGCCCACGAGGCGACCACGACCATGAGCAGGTCGGGCCTGAGGCCAAACACAGCCAGGTGTGGGAAGACGGCGGTCTGGAGGATCAGAGACGCGAGAAGGGCGAGCCCCAAGACCACGTGACGGGAGGACAGCCTATCGAGCCAGTCAGTGAGGGTCTTCACCCTGGTAGCCTACTCTCCGGTCTCCGGACTCGCCGCGGCGCCGGCGTTGGTGATGACCAAGACCTCTTCCAGCCGTCCAAACTCGACACCCGGTCTGATCTTGGCATACTTGAGAAGACCGTAGTTGTCCTTGGTGACCTCGACCGCCATCCCGACGTACAGGCCGGAGGGGAAAATCTCCCCCAGGCCGGACGTGACGACCGCGTCGCCCACGGCGACCGACGCGCTGCGCTCAAAGAGCATCATGACGAGAAGGGGCGACTGATTGCCCTGTCCGCTGACGATGCCGGCGTCGCGGGAGGACTGGATCAAGGCGCCGGCCCCGGAGTCACGGTCGGTGAGCAACTGGACGACGGAGACGTGATTTGAGACCTCAACGATCCGGCCGACCAGACCCTGGCTGGTGACAACGGGCATGTCCTTGGCCAGGCCGTCGGAGGCGCCACGATCGATGGTCAGCCGGCTGAACCAGTTGTCGGCGTTGCGGGCGACCACGTCGGCCACCACGTAGGTGTGGCGGACCGTCTGGGCGAAGCCCAGGAGAGACCGAAGGCGCTCGCTTTCGATTTCCATCTCCTTGAGTTGGTGGAGGGTTGTGTCGTAGGCGTCGGCCTTGACCCGCAGGGCCTCGTTCTCCTGCCTCAGCCGGCTCACGGCTTGAAGGTCGGCGAGACCCCCCCGGATACCCGCGGTGAGACCACCCACCCAAGCCTGGACAGGGGCGACGGCCTCGACGATGGCCTTCTCGAGGAAGAGGATCGTCTCGCGTTCGCGAGCGGTCACGCTCATCAGGATCACCAGGACGATCAGGGTGACCACAGCCGCGATGAACTTCCGCCACCGACCGAGATGAACCAACTTGCCCGTCTCCCCCCGGTCTTACCCGGTCGCGCGACGGGAAGCCGTCGCTACCCGCCTGAGGGTCTCGATCTCCTCCAAGACCTTGCCCGCGCCGCGGACCACGCCCAGGAGCGGTTCTTCGGTCAGATGCACCGGCATCCCCGTCTCCCGGTTGATCAGAACGTCGAGGTTGCGGAGCATGGAGCCACCGCCGGACATGACGATGCCGCGGTCCATGATATCCGCCGCCAATTCGGGCGGGGTGCGTTCAAGGGTGACCTTGATGGCTTCGAGAATGGCCCCGATGGGCTCGCCCAAGGCCTCCTGGATTTCCTCGGCCCTGATCGGCAGGGTCTTGGGCAGCCCGGTGACCAGGTCTCGCCCTCTGATCTCCATGGTCTCCTTCTCGTCGAGGGGTACGGCGTTGCCGAGCTTTATCTTGACCTGTTCCGCGGTTCTCTCGCCGATGAGGAGATTGTACTTGCGCTTCACGTAGTTGACGATGGCCTCGTCCATCTCGTCCCCGGCGATGCGGATCGACCGGCTGGTAACGATGCCCCCCAGGGAGATGATGGCCACCTCGGTCGTGCCGCCGCCGATGTCGACGATCATGTTGCCCGTCGGTTCCTGCACGGGCATGCCGGCCCCGATGGCCGCGGCCATGGGTTCCTCGATAGTGTGGGCCTCTCGCGCCCCGGCCTGTAGAGTGGCGTCAATGACGGCCCGCTTCTCAACCTCGGTGACCCCGGAGGGAACGGCGATGACCACCCTCGGCCTGAGGAGGGCGCGCCTGGGGTGAGCCTTGCCGATGAAGTGGCGAAGCATAGTCTGAGTCACGTCGAAATCGGCGATGACCCCGTCCTTCATGGGCCGGATGGCCACGATGTTGCCCGGGGTCCGCCCGATCATCCGCTTGGCATCCTCGCCGACGGCCAGAACGGCGCCACTCTCGCGGTCGAGGGCGACCACCGAGGGCTCCTGAAGGACGATCCCCCGTCCCTTGACGTAGATGAGAGTGTTGGCCGTGCCCAGATCCACGCCCATGTCTCGCGAAAAGTAGTCGTAGATGAACCGGAACATCTCTTTCTTGTTCCCCTCTCCCCGACTCGCCTGGCCGCGGCGTCGGGCCGCTCTCCTCCTAGCAGATGCCCTTCTCCTTGAAGCTCACGTACCGGTTGTCCCCGACCACGATGTGGTCGAGAACCTCGATGCCCAGAAGTCGTCCGGCTTCCACCAGCCTCCGGGTGACTTCCAAGTCCTCCTGACTCGGAGTGGGGTCACCGCTCGGATGATTATGGACCAGAATGATGGCCGCCGAACTCCGGGCGATGGCCTCCTTGAAAATCTCTCGGGGGTGCACGATCGAGGAACTCAGACTCCCGACCGAGACGGTTTTAACCCCCAAAACGTGGTTCTTAGCGTCGAGAAGGACGATGCGAAACTGCTCGCGGTCCAGGTAGCGCATCTCCTCCATGACCAAGGCGCTCACGTCCTCGGGTGAGCGCACGCAGGTCCTGGACGCGGAGGCCGAGGTGATCCGCCGACCGAGTTCGACCGCGGCTTTGAGTTGCGCGGCCTTGCTCTGACCCACGCCGGGCACTCCGCGGAGTTCCTCAATCGTGCTGGTCACCAGACGTCGGAGACCGGGATCCTGCTCGCCGGACTTGGTGACGCCCTCGTCGTTCCCGAGAGCCAGGACGCGCTGGGCCACGTCAAGCGCGGAGGCGCCCGAGGTGCCCGTTCTCAACAGTATAGCCACCAACTCGGCGTTGGATAAGGAGGCCGCCCCGAACCTGACAAGCCTTTCCCGCGGACGCTCGCTCTCGCCGAGGTCTCTCATCCTGAGACTAGGTATCGTCGCCAATGCCCCCGCACCCCCGTGTCTTGGGCGCGGGCACCCCTACTGGGCCGACCTTCCGCAATCTCGCCGGGTGCCCTCGGCGGCCCGCGCGGCCGCCTCCACCAAAAGGTCAATGCCGAAACGCTTTAGAAGTTTGGCCAGGCATCCGAGAGGGAGTCCGACCACGTTGAAATAATCACCGACGATGCTGTCGACAAGAAGCGAACCCACGCCCTGCACGGCGTAGGCCCCGGCTTTGTCGGCCGGCTCGCCCGTGGCCACGTAGGCCTCGATCGCCGCGGCGTCGAGCGGGCGAAAACGGACTACTGTTTCCTGGGTCGCCCCGTGGGTTTGTCGGGTCTCCGGATCGGTAACCACGACCGCTGTCACAACCCGGTGCTCCCGCCCGGACAAGGCCAGGAGCATCTCCCGAGACTCGGCTATCGACCGGGGCTTGCCCAGGACGCGATCGGGCAAGACCACGAGGGTGTCGGCGGCCACGATCAAGACACGTTCGTCGCCGCTAGCCGGAGATGCGCCGGTTGCGCCGCCGGCACCGGTCTTTTCGCCGCGCTCGCGCACCAGGGCGGAGACTTCCTCCGCCTTGCGTCCGGCCAGGACCAGGGCGTGAGATGCCGCCAGATCCGGCGGGATGTCCGCCGACCCTTCCTCCGGCCCTGGGCTCGGGACGACCTCAAAGCAAAGCCCAAGCCCAGTAAGGAGTTCCTTGCGCCTCGGGGAGGCCGACGCCAAGATGATCCTCATGGTCGGCGTCGGCAAGGAATGGCTCCAGGCAAAACCCTCACCAGTTCACCCTCCAACGAACGCTCGTAAATTCTTGGGGGTCTGGGTAAATCCTTTGCCGGAACAAGGGATTCCAATACCCTGTTTCTGCCAATCAATCGCGTGGCCGCCCGGCTTTCGCGGGTTGACCGCGCTTCTCAGGGCCTGGCTCTGAGAGACACGCCGAGTCGCCCGTAGGCGTCGACCAGTCCGGCATAGGATGTCTCGGCCCGGAGACGGTCGGCATCGACCTGGCTCGAAAGGTAGGTCTTGAGCGAGGTCAGGTTGGCTTTCGCGGCGGATAACTGCCCGTCCACCGCTTCCCCGAGGGCCTTGAGGTCCTGCGGCGCAATGAGCGAGGCGAGGCCGGATTTGGCGCTGTCGGCGGTCACGATGAGACTGTCGACACTCTTTGCCGCCTCGGTGCGGTTGAGGGCCCCGGAGCGGTACTTGTCCCAGATGTCGCCCTCCACCCGCAGGCAACTCGCCAGGGCGTCAAGGCCGCCTTTCAGCTTGTTGAGGTAATCGACACTGCTCCCGCTGATGGTAACGGGACTCGCGTCCAAAGCCTCGTTACCCACAAAGCAATCCGGGTAGCCCTGGGTCTTGAGGCGACCTTGGGCCGACTCAGCGACATCCTTGCGGGTTACGGTCGCGGCCCGGACCTTGTAGAGGTTCGTGCCGGCCGTGGGCGCGAGGACGAAGCCGGGGTAACCCTTGCCGGCCAACTCGGTCGCGGCCTTGTCGGCATTGGTTCTGGCGCCGTAGGCGCCTATCTGAACGAAGTAGATCGTCAGCGGGCTCTGTCCACAGGCGACCGACCCCTGGCCGCCTCCGGCCGGGACCGCGCCTCCGCCCGATGAACCCCCACTACCCGGGTCTTCGCCGCCCGGGGTGCCGCCGCCCGGAGTGTCGCCGGACCCGCCCCCCGCGGACGGACCACCGTCGCCGATCTTCTCGCTCAGCGTCGCCAGGATGTAACGCCCAAGAGTGAAGCCCGCGCCGATGCAGAGGGCGGCCAGGAGTAGGAAGACAATGAATACCGCTATCCCGCTCGGACCGCGGGAGACTGCCGCTTGCCGCACGGGTATCCGCTTGCGGCCAATCGCCATCGGGCGTCATCCTCTCGGCTGCTCTTCGGCTCGGCCTGGCGCCGGGTCAATCAGGGATTCTTCGGCCGTCTTTGCCCGAGACCTGTCAGGCGCCTTCACCGGAGTAGGCCGTGCGCCGGAAGATGGAACGGGCGAAAGCGACGTACTCGGTCCGGGACATCTCGGGCCGGAACTCACGGCGAACGGTCTCGGCCTCTTTGGCCCCGTCGGCCAGAAGGTCGATGACCGACATGGCCACCGCCTCCGCCGGGACAATGTAGGCTCGCTCCGCGTCGACCACCCTGAACTCCGTCGAGTGCGGGCGACCCGACACCCCGGCGCCGTAAGGGTGAAGGGCCGGCATGACGTGGGAGATGTCCCCCATGTCGGTGGAGCCGGCCATGTGCCCGCCCTCGATTACGTCGGAGGCGCCGACCAACTTCTCAAGGTTCCTGCGATAGACGCCGGCCAGCCGCGGATCGACCTTCATGGGCAGAAACCCGGGTAGGTCCTGAATGTCGACCCTGGTCTCCAGGGCCAGGGCCCCGGCCTTGAAGGCCCGGTCGACCTTGGCCGAAGCCTCGCGGATGGCCGCGATGGTGCGTCCGCGGACGTAGGTCTCGATGCGGACGTCGGCGGGAACGATGTTCACCAGGTCGCCACCCTTGGTCACAATGGGGTGGACGCGGATGGAATCCTCGTCGCGGAAAGTCTCGCGGAGGGCATTGATGCCCGCCAAAGCCAGCATGGCCGAGTTCAAGGCATTGGCCCCGCTCCAGGGAGCCGCCCCGGCGTGGGCCTCGCGGCCGGCGTAGCGCACGAATTTGCCGATGAAGCCGTTGGACGTCCCGCCTACGGACAGGCGTGAGCCAGGGATCCCGCCACCGTGGACCAAAATGGCCATGTCCACGTCGTCAAACTCGCCGAGACGCAACAGCTCCGGCTTCCCGCCCAGAAACTCGATTTTGCCCTTCTGGCGCAGGGCCAGCCGGTACTCGATCTCGACATACTCCTCCGCCGGCACGGCCAGGAAGGCGACCGACCCGCCGAGGCCGTCCAGGACCCCGGGGGCGGTGAGACCGATGGCCACCCCGGCCAGCACGGCCAGTTGGGCGTGGTGCCCGCAAGCGTGGGCGGCGCCGGTGACGGGGTCGGCGCAGGGGTGGCCCGGGCAGGTGATGGCGTCAAGCTCCCCCATGACCGCGACACAGGGCGGGCGGGGGGAGGCGTTCGCGGCGCCGGCCGCGGGCGGACCAACAGCCTCGGGCGCGGCGCCATCCGGCCGCGAAGCCTGTCCGGCAAGTGGGGCCCGTCCGAAAACCACGGCCTTCACGCCGGTTAGGGCTAGGCCCGTGCGGACCGGTAGGCCGAGGTCACCGAGGAAAGCGGCCATCCGGGCCGATGTGCGTTCTTCTTTGAAACCCAGTTCAGGCGTTCGCCAGAGGTCCTCGGCCAAGTCGATGATATCCTCTCGCCTGGCCCGAATGGCGGACACCGCGCGTTCTTTGAGCGCGGCGGCGGTCGACCGCGCCATTACAGGTTCACCTCGACCGTCTTCAGAACCTGACCCTTGGAGTCCACGAAGACGACCTTGGAGACTCCTTCGAGCCCAGGTCGTTCCACGGCGGCGGCGGCCTGAGGATAGGTGATGACCATGGTGACGAAGCCGGATGGCGACGGGTCGGTGAAAGCGACCTTGACCCGAAGGAGGCCCCCGGGCGCGGGCTTGCCGCCTCCGGCCGGACCACCGGTCCCGCTGGCCGGCTTGCCGCCGGGCGTGCCCGCCTCCAGGGTGACTCCGGTGATGGCCACCGTATACCCGCCCGTCCGGCACTCACCCCGGTGAACCGAGAGAAGGATCTCGCGCGACAGATCCACGCCGGGTGAGGCCGACCAGGACGATACCCCGAAGGCGGCTTCCACTTCCTCGGTCGAACGCAGGACCAGATAGGCTGGCTCGGTATAGAAACGTAACGGTTCGGCGGATCTGAACTCCACGCGTTTCCAGCGCGGCGCCACAGTGACACCTCCTGCGGAGGGCCTCTAGCCGCACCCCCCGTGGAGGGTTCAACTTCGGTCTGGGGTCTCCCTTCTCGCCAAGGGTCCGGCTGGCGGCGGCGTCGCGAAGATGCGACAACCCGCGCGGACGCCAGGGGTCGGCTTGGAGGCACGGCCGCTGGCAGAAAGACCCATGGCCGGCATGGAGTGGGTGGGCGCGCGGGTGGGGGCGTCGAAGATTGGCGCACGATGACGCGGCGTCAGCTGTGAGTCCAGAAGGGAGGTGTCTTCCAGTGGAAGTCCTGCGGGGGAGCTACGTGCTCCCGGTCGGGGACTGCCCGGGCGGTTGTTGGGCGGCCTGCGGCCATGATCGAGATAGGTTTGAAGCTCTGCCTGAAGGTAGCGTCCACTTTAGGCCTTCACGGCTTTTCAGCAAGAGCGGCGGAAAGGAGTTCTTCCGGCGCGAAGACGGGCACGGTGGCACCCGGAAAGTCCTTGGTGTTTCGCGTGACGATGGCAGCCACTCCGGCGGCCCGGGCCGCTTCGTGCAGGACCGCATCCTCGTAGTCCGGAAAGCGCGTGTCGAGAGCGCAAGCAAGGACTCCGCGGTCGACTGGAGCAACCTCGAACATGGCCAGGAGTTCACGGATCTGTT